>Ga0256903_1000098_pt1 | contig 26439 bp, 22 predicted proteins | sample MC6MC0741MT_FD_190195 | JGI IMG/M metagenome (GOLD analysis project Ga0256903, IMG submission 190195) | Metatranscriptome of enriched soil aggregate microbial communities from Iowa State University, Ames, United States - MC6-MC0741-MT... | ecosystem: Environmental > Terrestrial > Soil >... | reverse complement strand
TAAAAAACCCAAGCATAGTGACTTGGGTTTTTTATTGTCTAAATTTTGATTTAAGCTGCAATTCAGTCTTTTTTGCATTCTAAAATAGAACGATTAGAATATGCTTAGATTATAAATGTGGAGCCACCATGCAATACCAATGCCCAAAGTGCCAAAGTCGAAAAATCTTGCCTGTTACCCATGGGAATACACCTGCTGTACGTCCTGTTGTTCCAAAAAGCTTGGTATTTTTGATTCCATTACTTTTTATTTTGTTGTTATTGGTTGTCATTAGTATTGTGATGTGGATTTTCAGCAACGGCGCAGGTCAAACATTGCAAATTGCAACCATCGTGATCTTCATTGCAGCTGTGATTGCAGGGGTAATGTTTTGGCGTGATCTGCCCGATTTTAAAATATCAATGCAATCATTTATGCAAGCCAATAAAAGCTGGAAGTGCCGTGACTGCAATCATGAGTGGCAAATCTAATCCTTCAGCTTTGCCTCATGTTCAAATTAAACCATTCACCTTAATGTGAATGGTTTTTTGCTTCATCTGTATGTGTTTCATCAGCGTTACTGTAATCATTCCCATCTGATTCATCATGCGAGTGTACCATACACTCATTATCTTCAATTTGTAGCGTCATCTCAGTAATCCCATGTTGATGGCTAAGCATTTCCATAACCTGTTGATACAGTTGATTTCGATCCGCTTCTGGTGCAAATAAATGTACTGTCAGATGCACATTTTTAGATGTAATGGCCCAAACCTTAAGTTGATGAATACTTTCTACACCTTTAACGGATAAAAGATCATTACGTAATTTTTCAATATCAATTTCCTCAGGCACACCTTCCAGTAAAATATTGATACTTTGTTTTAGCAAAATCCATGTTCTTGGTAAGACCCAAAAGCCGATGAGTACAGCAATAATCGTATCCACCCACATCCAGCCAGTGAAATAAATAATTGCGCCCCCGATGATCACCCCCACAGAACCCAGTGCATCACTCAATACTTCCAGATAAGCACCTTTTATATTAAGGCTTTGCTTTGAACTGGAGAATAAAATCTTCATTGAAATAAGGTTAATCACCAACCCAACAACCGCCACAATCATCATACCGACACTCTGAATTTCAGGGGGTTGGCTAAAGCGCCGATACGCCTCGTAGAGAATATAAATTGCAACGACAAACAGCATCATGGCATTAAACAGTGCTGCTAAAATTTCAAAACGCTGATAGCCAAAAGTCCGTTTATCATCAGCGGGTAATTTACCAATTTTGATGGCAACCAATGCAATTGCCAATGCTGCTGCATCAGTAAACATATGTGCTGCATCGGACAACAAAGCCAAGCTTTGTGTTATGAAACCGGCAATCACTTCAACAATTAAAAAGGTACTGGTTAATGCCAATGCAAAAGTTAGTTTTTTTACATTTCCTTCTGTGACGACAGCATGACTATGATCATGCCCTTGTTGTTCACTCATGTTCATACCTCTGATTTTGTTTTATCAAAATATTGAATATTCTTTCTATTTACTATTGATAATAATAATTATTATCAATAGTAAAATTCTTCTATATAATGGCGACTCTATTTTCCACAGTTAAAATACCCCTGTTAATGGAATATCGACAATGAAAAAATACCTCTACCTTTCTGTACTTCTTTGCTCTTATAGTTATGCGCATGAACCCTATGTTGCACCTCTGGGCTATAACACCACAAATACACAAATCCCAGTGATTGCATCCTATGCTGAAGAAGCACTGAATGCAGAACATGCCATGAAACAAACCGCTCTCAACGTAATTCAACCAGATCAGAGCAAGTTACAAGTTGAAGCTGCAAGCACATTAAAATCGGCGACGGTGTTTGACTTAGCCTTACCACAAGCTGGGACCTATCTCATCTTCAGTAAAGCGTCTTTCCCACTCAAATATGTCCAACATAATAAAGAATGGAAAATGCTTTTTGATGTACCTGCTGAAAAAGCAGGTAAGATCGCTGAACGCGAATATGTGATTCCTGCTGACTTTAAGAAACCGCCTGTACCGATCACCATTAACCGAGAATGGTCAATCCAAAGCTATATTTCTAAAGAAAGAACTTCACCAGTCCAAAACAACACTGATGCAGCAATACAAGTTGAATTTAAAACGCATCCCAACAGCATTACTGCGCAGCAACCTGTGCAAATCTTGATTAAAAAATCAGGACAAGCGCTCAAAAATGCTGAACTACTTATCCGGGCTCAAGGGCAAACCGATAAACAAGCACAAAAAGTTCCAGTTGCTCAAGATGGTTCAGCGACAGTCACTTTTCCTTATTCAGGGCAATATCTGGTTGAAGTCAGTGAAGCATTTAACAAAACCATTCAACCTGTGAATCAAAATTACACCATCATCAGTCTAGGTGTATTGCCTACCAGTTAGTAATAAACTGCAAATAGAGTTTCAATACCTCACCGTTCTAAGCGAAGAACGGTGAGGTTATTTTTAAATTAACGATCAAGCATCAGTTTGTGCTTTAACTTTACGTTCATTCATCCAGCGATAAATCACCGGTAAAATCACCAAAGTCAATAAGGTGGATGACATGATGCCGCCAATCACGACAGTTGCCAGTGGGCGCTGAACTTCAGCGCCTGTCCCCGTAGCCAGTGCCATCGGCACAAAACCTAACGATGCTACACAAGCAGTCATCAATACAGGTCTTAATCGTAAAATTGCACCTTGCCATGTGGCCTGATAAATATCGAGTTGTTGACGTAATTCCTTGATAAAGGTCAACATCACCAAACCATTTAATACCGCTACACCCGAGAGCGCGATAAAGCCAACACCTGCAGACATCGACAATGGTATACCCCGAAGCCACAGTGCAATCAAACCACCACACAACGCAAATGGCACACCTGTAAACACCAACAAACTTTCCTTAAAGTTATGGAAAACGGCCATTAACAGCACAAAAATAGTCATCAGTGCCAGTGGAACGACCAGTTGCATACGGGCTTTCGCAGAGGTTAGGTTTTCAAACTGTCCACCATAGCTCAACCAATAACCCGCTGGCATTTGCTCTTTTGCCAGAGTCGATTGTAATTCGGTGACAAATGAGCCCAAATCACGCCCTTCAACATTGGCTGTCACGACTACACGACGTTTACCATTTTCACGACTGACCTGATTAATACCCAAGATATTTTCAACTTTAGCCACATCCTGAAGTTGGATTAGACCACCGTTTGGTGTTTGAATAGGTAAAACGGCCAAATGCTCAGGTGTACGTTGAGCATCATCCAGACGAATCACAAAGTCGAAACGGCGGTCACCTTGTAGTATTTGCCCAACATTCTGACCACCAACGCTAGTCGCCACCAAGTCTTGAATCGCCCTCACTGACAAACCATACTGCGCTGCCGCAGCTTTGTTCACTTCAACATTTAAAAGCGGTAGGCCTGAAGTCTGTTCCACATTGACGGCGGTTGCGCCAATAATACCTTTGATTTGTTGTGCAATTTTAGTGGCTTGTTGATTCAACACCTCCATATCATCGCCAAAAATCTTGATTCCCACATCGCTTCGTACACCAGAAATCAATTCGTTGAAACGAAGCTCAATCGGTTGAGAAAATTCACTATTATTTCCAGGTAATGTACCAAGAAATACAATCATACGTTGACGTAGCTCATCAATTGTTTGCTTTGGATTCTTCCATTCATCACGTGGCTTTAACAGCACCACAGCATCGGAAATATTAGGCGGCATGACATCTGTTGCCACCTCTGCCGTCCCTGTACGGGCAAATATAGCTTTGATTTCTGGAAACGCTTTGAGCAATAACTTTTCAGTATTCTCCTGCATACGTAAAGACTGCTCTAGGCCAGTACTTGGCGAACGCATTTGTTGCACTGCAAAATCGCCCTCACTCAAGGTGGGTGCAAACTCACTACCAATTTGTGTGGCAAGCACGCCCGTTAAAAACAGAATACTCACCGCAAGGGTGACGACTAACATTCGGAAGTTATAGGCTAAATTGAGTAGCTTTTCATATTTTTGCTTTAACCACAGCATCCAGCGACTTTCTGTTTCTTTAACTTCACCATTAACAAATAAAGCCACTGCAGCAGGAACAAAAGTAACTGAAAGAATGATTGCACCCACCAGTGCCAATACCACTGTCATAGCCATCGGGTGAAAAAGCTTTGCTTCAACACCAGACAAGGCGAAAATAGGTAAGTACACCACCAAAATAATTAATTGACCAAAGATTAAAGGGCGACGTGCCTGTTTAGCCGCAAGAAAAACTTCTTTAAAACGCTCTGCCTGTGAAAGTAATCTGCCTTTTGCATGTTGTGCCTCTGCCAGTCGCCGAATACAGTTTTCAACAATAACGACCGCACCATCTACAATGATCCCGAAATCCAGTGCGCCTAAGCTCATTAGATTGGCACTAATTTTCTGCTCAGCCATACCCGCCAAAGTAAATAGCATCGATAATGGAATCACACATGCAGTAATCAACGCTGCACGGAAATTACCAAGAAATAGGAACAGAATAACAATAACCAGAATCGCCCCTTCTACAAGGTTCTTCTGTACTGTACTAATCGCACGCTCAACCAAAGCTGTCCGGTCATATACGGTTTGAATCACAATACCTTTCGGTAAAGATTGCTGAACTTCCTTGATTTTGGCATCCACTGATTTCGCCACAGTACGGCTATTTTCACCCATCATCATCATGGCGATACCAAGTACAGTTTCCTCGCCATTGTAAGTTGCACCACCTGTACGTAAATCATGTCCAATCGATACAGTCGCTACATCTGCAACTCGGATCGGAAAACCATTTTTATTGCCTATACTTACATTTTGAATATCTTCAATATTGTTCAAAGTTCCTGGAACACGTACTGTCAATTGCTGCCCATTGGTTTCAATAAAACCAGCACCACGGTTTTCATTGTTTCCAGTTAAAGCATTTTGTAGGTCACTGACAGGGATTTGTAATTGTTGCAAACGATTTAAATCAGGCGTGACCACATAAGTTTTATTAAAGCCACCAATCGAGTTGACCTCTGCAACACCAGGAACACGTTGTAACTGCGGTCGTACAATCCAGTCCTGAATTTCACGTAAATCCATCGCGGTATAGGGCGTACCATCAGGTTTTTTTGCATTCGGCTCTGCCTTGATCACCCACTGATAAATCTCACCCAATCCTGTCGATACAGGAGACATTGTCGGTGCAATATCATCTGGCAGTTCGGTTTGGGCTTCTTGTAAGCGTTGATTAATCTGTTGTCGTGCCCAATAAATATCCGTCCCATCTTTAAAAATAATGGTCACTTGGGATAAACCATAACGGGAAATGGAACGAGTCAACTCTAGCTTGGGTAAACCTGCCATCGCAGTTTCAATAGGATAGGTAATCCTTTGCTCAACTTCTAATGCGGTAAAACCAGCAGCTTGTGTATTCACTTGTACTTGGGTATTGGTGATATCGGGTACAGCATCAATTGGTAATTTTTGATAGCCGTAAATCCCCACGCCAATCCACGCCACAATAAACAGCATAACCCAAATGGCATTTTTAATCGAAAATTGAATCAGTCGATCAAACACCCCTTCAGGTTGAGGTAATGCTGAATCCGCATCTCTGTCTAACTTAGAATCAGAAGAATCATTAATGCCCATGGCTCGCCTCTCCTTTTTCCAATTCAGATTTCAGCAAGAAGCTACCCTGACCAGCATATTGCTGGCCTTGGGTCAGACCAGTTTTCACTTCAACCCACAGACCATCTCCTGACACCTGACCCAACACAACAGGCTGCGCAGTAAACTCGATTTTCTTATCATGTTCGCTGGAAATAAACACTACGTCTTTTCCTTCAACTTTCTGTATAGCACTTTTGAGTACACGCAATGCTTGAGAAGTGCCTTGCTGTTGTAGTTGAACGTTGACCATCAAATTCGGACGCAATTCAGCCGCATTTGACAACACTTTGGCACGGACTTGTAAACGTCCTGTCTGCACATCAGCTTCACTGTTTAAACTTTGAATCTGTGCTTTAAACATATTCCCCGTCTGCAGTGACTTAAATTCAAGCTGTTGATTTGGAGCAATCGCTGAAAACTCTGAACTTGGTACAATAAATTCAAGCCATAGCTGATCCAGTTGATCAATGATAAATAGCTGGCTAGCAAGCTGCACATTTTCACCCATAACCAAGTCTTTTTTACTGATAATGCCTGCAATTGGTGCTGTGATAACATAACGACCATTACTGCTTGATGAGGCACCAAAAGCAGATAAACGTGATCTGGTGGCTTGCACCTGAATCTGTGCTTGTTTGTAGGCATTATAAGCCCGTTGATAATCCTGCTTGGCAGAAATACCTTGTGACCATAACTGGCGCTCTCGTTCATAGTCCTGACGTGCCAGCTCTAGACTTGTCTGTGCAACCTGTAAGTTTGCCTGCTGATCGACCAAATCAGGCACTACTATAGTGGCCAGCGCTTGCCCTTTTTGTACACGCTGTCCCAATTCAACATTCACGGCAACTACCTGCCCACTAAATGCAGGTGATACATGTGCTTGACGATCTGTATTGACTGTGACTTTTGCAGGATAAGAAGCTGATTTGGTAACAGTACCCATCTCTACTTTAGCTAGTTTAATCCCTTGTTCTGTGATCTGCTGAGCAGTCAAACTAATGGCTTCAGCATTCTCTTTCTCGCCACCCTCTTCTTCACTGTGCTTCGCTTCTTCGGAACCATCTTTGGTGGTTCCCTTAGCATTTTCATCATGTGAATGTCCTTCTTCAGCATGCTCTGCTTCTTTCTCGCCACCTTCTTTGCTCGTGCCTTTTTTGGTTGAAAAGAACAATCCCATGGCAATAAGAGCAGTCATTACAAGCGTAATGATGATCAGTAGGCGTTGAGAAATTTTGCCTTTCTGAAGTTTAAAAGATTTAAATTGATTCAGCATATTAATTTCCCCCGCCCACAATTGGTAAAGCTTGTGTGTCCTGCCATAAACTCTGATTGATCTGCGCTAAAGCATCTTTTGCCATGATTTGACTTGGTTCAATACCGAGGCTCAAACTTTCCGCTTCAATGGCACGTTGCCAGCCATCTTTCAATAATTGCACTTTTCTCAAACGCACTTCTTGCAACTGTAATGTTGCGAGTTGCACATCGTTAACGGCAAATTTACCGACAGTAAACCCTTGCAAAGTTTTACGTTGAACCTGAGCTGCAAGCGGAATCTGAGACTCATCGACTGCTTTAAACTGTACTTCCAGTCCTTGCAATTCAGTCAATAATGTTCCCACCTGCAAAGCATTTTGGCGGAGATAAAACTCCTGTTGTCTACTGAGTAAATCCTGCTTTGCTTGCGCAATTTGCACACCGTATTGCTGGCGGTTGAAAATATTCAATGGGATAGAGACCCCCACAACTAAAGCATTGTCAGTCGAGGTTTCAGGTGATCGAGTACGATTCACGCCTAAATTCACAGTCGGATTAGGCCGTGCCGAAGCTTTTAATTGCGCCACTGTCGCTTTTGCTTGCAACACCTGTAACTGACGTGATTTTTCAAAAAGATTGTCCGCGAGATATTCTTGTACCTGTTGGTGTGTCGAAGACGGCCATAAAGATTGAGGATTTAAACCGATACGAATCGATTTATCAGCATCGCCCCAAAGGTTGGACAATTGCTGCTTGGCAACTTGCACCTGCAAATCGGCTTGACGATATAAGCGAGCATTTTCTGCATGACTCAGTCTGGCACGATCTACATCAACCTGCGCGACACTCCCCGCTTGATAGCGCTTCTGAATCGCATTCAGATTTTCTTCACTGACGTTGAGCTGCTCTTGGACCACGTTGCGTTCTAATTCAAAAATCGCCAGCTGTGACCATTGGTATTTCACAGCCAATTCAAGTTGAGCCTGATAAATTCGCTGATTTAAGTCACTTTGATCTTTTGAAAGTTGTGCCAACCTCTGTGCTGACTTACGTTCACCAAAAATATCCAATCGTTGAGAAACACCAATTGAAAGCTCTTGATCTTGATTGGAACCAAAACCCGTTTGCGATACGGATAACTCTGGATTTGTCCACAGTTTTGCTTGTTTAATGTTCGCTGTTGCAATTTGCTGCTGCGTTTGCCAGACCTTCTGCGTCTGCTGATATTGCTCAGTTTTTGCAATTGCCTGTTGTAACGTTAATGCTTGAGATGTGTTGTCTGCCCAAGTAACAGATGACATCACACTGAACATCAGTGCACCGAGCAAAGACGGCCTAAAACCGAATGCAGTTTTTTGTACTAAATTACGTATTACTTTTGACATGAAAATGCCCCACTAAATTAAACCATTAGCGGTGGGCAAGATTTTCGGCTACCCCACCTTATAGCGGGGATGAAAGAGGGGGAGGATTGGGCAAATATAGATCAGGGGACTGATACAAATTATTCCAGCCAATAAAGATAGATTCAGGATAGCCTACAAATTTAGGCTGTGCTGTGTGTTGCTGATTATCAACCACAATGAAATGCGCAAAAGAAGGCAAATGATCACGATGATCATCATTTATATGATTGAGGAAATCATTGGAACGCACATCTTGGTGTGCTGGTAATTGTTTTGATACTGACTGATCAGAAATCGGTTTATCTATCCCATATATATCTAACAGCTGCGGATGTTGCTGTTGATCCTGGGTACAATCAGGCGCATTATGGTGTCCAAAATGCTGACTAATTATACGTTGTGATGGAAGCTTAGTGCTTTCATGATCACAAAAAGCCGCCGCTACATTCCAAAGACTTTGGAACATAAACAAACTAAGCAAGACTGTGATGAAAACACTTGAGCGTTTCACAGATTCTATCCGAAATCCAAAACAACCTAAATATAGCAAGTTTTCTTCATGTAATAAAATTACAGTGAGTAATTTTATGCTTTAAATAGAATTGATAATTTGTTAAATAATGTGTTTTTTAACAAATATGTAAAAATCGCAATTGACAAATTACATTTAACTATTTGCAAACTCTAAAAAATCAGCTAGATTAATTATATCTAATCATTTTTTTGTGATTAGCAGTCTCTTTTACTTTGTTAATGGATTAGCAAGGAGGTTGTATATGTTGGTACATATTTTTAACCGTTTTTTAGGAGATTCAACATCTCGTCGGGCATTCGAACAGAATGCTTCTGAAGCTGCTCTCGAAAAGGCTCAAGCACATGATTTTGAAGACAAAAATCTAAGCTTAGATGAAATCGCAAATCGTAATGCAATGTGGTGCTATTTAAGGGCTGCTTTACGTGGAGATCAAGAAGCTCAGTATAAAATGGGTCTCAGCTACTTGAATGGACAACTTGGTTTAGACCGAAGTTATAGCCATGCAGAAAAATGGCTTGAACAAGCTGCTCACCAAGGTCATACCCCAGCCAAAGAACAATTAAAAAAAGCATATGATGAACTTGCTTTTTCTTAAAGTAGGTTAAATATATTGTATATATCCTCCTTATAAACAGAGTTGTAAAGCAGCTCTGTTTACTTAAAAATATATTTAATTTTCAAGTAAATTCACTTGATTATATTTTATGCAATAGATTTTTTTTTTGCTTTCAAAACTCAGTTATATATGGTAAAAATCACGAAATAAGTAAAAATATAATAGAGTATTTACTCTAAAAATATTTTATAAATTCAGCCACTTAATGCTAGTATTTTTATTTTTTTTGTATATTATTGCCTTCCAACAAAAGTGATCATCTTTTAAACAAAGATCCAATCACCCGAAACAAAAAAATACAGCATCTGTTCATGTCGGTAGGCTCAGGAAAATAGCTATGAATCAAAAATTAGAGCAACTTTTTCAAAAAAAGGTTCAAGGTAAAATTGCACTCATCACAGGTGCCTCTAGTGGCATTGGTTTAACAGTTGCAAAAAAGCTTGCAGCAGCAGGTGCGCATGTACTTTTAGTCTCTCGTACTGAAGAAACACTGAAAGAGGTTCAAGCTGAAATTCAAGCTGAAGGTGGTCGAGCTGATATTTTCCCTTGTGATTTAAATGACATGAACGCAATTGATGAAGTATCTAAACAGATCGTTGCTTCTGTTGATCATATTGATATTTTGATTAATAACGCTGGCCGTTCGATTCGGCGCGCTGTGCATGAGTCTGTTGATCGTTTCCATGATTTTGAACGTACTATGCAACTCAATTACTTTGGTGCAGTTCGTTTAGTATTGAATATTTTGCCAGAAATGATGGTTCGTAAAGACGGCCACATCATTAATATCAGTTCAATTGGTGTATTGGCAAATGCAACTCGCTTCTCCGCTTATGTTGCATCAAAAGCCGCATTGGATGCATTTAGCCGCTGCTTATCGGCGGAAGTACATTCACATAAAATTGCCATTACTTCAGTCTATATGCCTTTAGTACGCACCCCGATGATTGCACCAACTAAGATCTATAAATATGTACCAACACTCTCGCCAGAACAAGCCGCTGATTTAGTTGCATATGCAATTGTAAAACGTCCTAAGAAAGTTGCTACAAATTTAGGTCGTTTAGCCTCTATTACTTACTCAATTGCACCTGGAATCAATAACAAATTAATGTCAATTGGCTTCAATCTGTTCCCAAGCTCAACTGCATCTGTCGGTGAGCAACAAAAATTGAACCTTATTCAAAGAGCATATGCTCGTTTGTTCCCAGGTGAGCATTGGTAAGTTTAAGAGCTAATAGAAAGTTTACGTTTGAGTAGACTTTCTAGCCAATCAATAAAGAATTGAAAATATACTGGTCGATATTTCCTTTCTAAAAAAAGAAAATTGATTGGTATTTTTAAGCATGATTCTTGCTCAAATATTTTAGTTAATCTTTTGCTTTCTATAAAAGGAATTGCATCAAATGCTGGAATCTGAATAACCCCCAATCCTTGCAACCCCGCATGTAAATAACTTTCTGTATCCTCAACTAAAAGTTGGTAAGGAAGTTTTATCTGAGTATCTTCAAATACTAGACTTGCAAAATCTGAATCCATATTTTTCATTTGATAACCAATCATAATATGGTGATTTGAATGCCCTATTTCTAAATTGCTAGTCAATTTACGCAAATATTCTGGAGAGGCAAGTGTATATAAATCAACTTTTGTAATTGGTCTCACAATTAAATTTTCATTCGTCACATTTCCAACACGAACCACACAATCTAGTCGCTGTTCGATTAAATCTGAATAATGATCGTGACTATGAATTGAAATTTTAATATTTGGATACTTCTCATAAAATTCATGCAAATAAGGGATCAGATATCCTGTGGCTATTCTTAACGGTAATCCAATTTTGATTTGACCCGTATACTCACGGTTTTTTAATTTGAATTTATCCAACCCTTCAGCCTGAAGAATCAGTTGTTTAACCTCTTGAAAAAATTGAGCCCCTTCATTGGTTAAATTGACCTTTCGTGTTGTTCGATTAAATAACAATACTTGATATTCTGTTTCTAAGCCTTTTATTGCATAGGTAATTGTTGAACGTGGTAAATCCAGCGCTTTAGCAACCTGAGCAAATGAATGCTTTTCCGCAACTAAGCAAAAAATTTTGAGACGTTCAATTTTATCCATCTATTATTCAATTTTTTCAAACAATCTATTCGATTCTAATCACTATCTAGAATAAAAAATAGCATTTAACATTCCATCATCACTTATCAAGATGGGAAAATAAAAATGAAACAGCATAGTTTAAAAGATAAAACCGTCATTATTACAGGTGGAGCAAAAAATTTAGGTGGTCTGATCGCACGTAAGTTTGCAGAACAAGGTGCAAATCTTGTCATTCACTATAACAGCTTAGAAACCCAAAAAGATGCAGAAGAAACACTCAAAGCCATTGAACAATTAGGTGTTAATGCAACTTTGATACAAGCAGACCTCTCCAATATTCAAAATATCGAAACATTGTTCATCAAAGCCAAAGAAATCTTCGGTGGCGTCGATATTGCGATTAATACCGTAGGGCGAGTACTTAAAAAACCGTTGATTGAAACAACTGAACAAGAGTTTGATTCAATGAATGACATTAACAATAAAATTGCCTATTTCTTCATCCAATCTGCGGGTAAACATCTTAATAATGGTGGAAGAATTTGTTCTATCGTGACCAGTCTTTTAGCAGCCTACACAGGATTGTATTCAACCTATGAAGGCTTAAAAGCGCCTGTGGAGCACTATACCCGTGCAGCATCGAAAGAGTATGGCGATCGTGGTATTTCCGTCACGGCTGTTGCACCGGGTCCAATGGATACGCCATTTTTTTATGGTCAAGAAGCGCCTGAAGCAGTGGCCTATCATAAATCTGCATCTGCACTAGGTGGTTTAACCAAGATTGAAGATATTGAGCCTTTAGTGCGCTTTTTGGTAACAGAGGGTTGGTGGATTACTGGTCAGACTATTTTTGCCAATGGCGGTTATACAACACGATAATATTGAATGCCCATTTATTGAAATGGGCATTTTTATCGCTAGATCTAATGATTCTGGCTCACCCATTTAGCAGTCAACTCAATGGTCTGCTTAAGATTGGTTTCTGGTATTTTCCATTTTTGATTTAATGTTAAAAACTGATCTATATTTAATTGCTCAGTTCGGATGAAATCCAACATCTCAGCAGATAGATCTAGCTTTTGAGCAAGCCACTTCCATTTTAAAATCAATTTTAAAATGTTCAGCGACACGAAGTATTGCGGTGCTTTTAGATTTAATCTGTGAGCCGCATTGTGAATAAGAGTTTGTAAAGAAACCTGAGTAGGATTGGCAATCAATATATCTTGATAAATTGTAAGTTGATCCTGTGATGCGTTGCATATCGCATTGACCAACATTGTCACAGAAACCAAAGGTAAATAATGCTGAGGAGTTGCAGGAATAGCGGTCAACTTCCCCTGTTTAAGCTGGGTAATCAGATGAGCAATCGGTTGATTTTCAGCAATCTCACCAGAGTTTTCATCCCCTAACACTGTTGCAGGATGGATCACTGTCCAGTCAACTTTCAACTGTTGAGCATATTTCACCCAAGTAAAATGAGCTTCAATTTTAGAAGCCTCGTAAGCACCCAGTTGTTGGTACACCCGTTTCCAATTTGTTTTCTCAATATTTTCCAAACAGACTCCAACATCTTGTAAGTGCTGAGTGAGTGTTAACATATAGCCAGAAAGATGAATTGCACGTTTCAATTGGCAATGTTCGTTTACGCATTCAAGCAAATTGATTAATCCCTTAACATTGACTTCTCTTGCCTGTTGAGTCGAAAGATTCCATGCAAATAAGGCACTGGTATTAAATAAATAATTCACCTTAGCAAGCCCTTGCCAATCTTCAGCTGAAATACCTAATGCAGGTAAAGTAACATCACCTTGTATACAGAATAATTTTTGATGACTTATTTCTTGTTTTTCTAGCCAATTTCTCAAATTTGACTCTTGCTGATCAAGGTTACGACACAAGGCAAAAACTTGATCATTGCTTTGAAGTAATCGTGCAACAAGAAATTTACCAATAAACCCTGTTGCACCAACCACCAAGGCAATTTTTTCTACGCTTTGATTCTTTTGCATCACTTTATACACCCTTTATATGTTCACACTTAAGCTAAAGGATGGAGTACACTCCACAGTCAAGTATTTCTTGCAAATACATAAAATTTGGAGCAAGTGATGTTAATCGGTGAATTATCAGAGCAATTAAATCTCAGTCGGGATACGATTCGTTTTTATGAAAAGCTTGATCTTATCCGCCCATTGACACGAAATAATGGTTATAAGGATTATTCAAAACAAGACTTACAGCAATTACAACTGATTCAGGTCGCTAAAAATTTAGGCTTTACTTTGGCTGAAATTAAACAGATTTTAGACTTGGTCAACGTCAATGAAATTCCAGCAGAACAATTTCATATGATTTTAAAAGACAAACTCAATGTCATTCGTGAAAAAATTATCCAATTACAGAATATTCAGAACCTACTTGAAAATCTTGTGGTTGGGGAAGCATGTCCATTTAAAAAAGATTGTGATCTTTCCGCAATTGTCTAATCCATAAAAAAACCGCCTAACGGCGGTTTCTTTATTGAGAAATTATAGCTTATTTAGACCCTTTAATCCCTGCTTGTAATAACAATGCACCTAAACCACCAATTTTGTTCTCTTGAGGTTTAGTTGCTTGTGGTTTCTTATCATGACGTGGTGCTTTGTCTTTATTATCATGGTTTGGACGACCTTGCTGTGGACGTTTACCCTGAGGCTTACGCTCACCACGTTGGTCATTGTTATTGAACTCACGCTTTTGACGTGGTGCTTTAGCTGGTGCTTCTGAACCTTCTGGGCGCATCGATAAATTCACACGATTTCGCTCAGCATCTACAGTCAACACACGTACTTGTACGATTTGCCCTGGTTTCACAACTTTATGTGGGTCAGAAACAAATTCATTGGCAAGCTCTGAAATATGTATTAGACCATCTTGATGCACACCAACATCGACGAATGCACCGAAGTTAGTCACATTGGTAATCACGCCCTCAAGCTGCATCCCTTCAGTCAATTGACTGACTTCAGTGATATCTTCACGGAATTTTGCTGTACGGAATTCTGGACGAGGGTCACGACCCGGTTTTTCCAACTCGCTTAACACATCTTGAATCGTCGGTAGACCAAATTTGTCGTCGGCAAAATCTTCTGCTTTCACTTGACGAATAATTTCAGTATTACCAATGATATCTTTCACTGTAGTCGCTTTTGCTTCAACAATCTTGTTGACCAAACCATACGATTCAGGGTGAACAGAGGAAGCATCTAGAGGTTCTGAGCCATCTTGAATACGTAAGAAACCCGCAGCTTGCTCAAACGTGCGCTCACCTAAACGTGGTACATTTTTCAATGCTTGACGATTATCAAAACGACCATTTTCTTTCCGGTAATCTACAATTTGCTGTGCAATGGCTTTATTTAAACCTGCGATATAGCCCAAGATTGCTGGAGAGGCCGTATTTACATCTACACCTACCGCATTCACACAATCTTCAACAACAGCATCCAGTGTTTTTGCCAAATTGGTTTGATTCACATCATGCTGATATTGACCTACACCGATAGATTTAGGGTCAATTTTAACCAGTTCAGCCAATGGATCTTGTAAACGGCGGGCAATTGAAACAGCACCACGAATCGCAACATCAAGCTCAGGCAGTTCAGCAGAAGCCAATTCTGATGCTGAATAAACAGATGCGCCCGCTTCACTTACTGAAACACGCGTTAATGTAAGATCCGCATTTGCAGCCATCATTTCTGCAACAACAGCTTCAGTTTCACGACTCGCAGTACCATTGCCAATCGCAATTAAATCGACATTAAATTCACGACAAAGACGTGCAAGTTCAGCAATCGAGCCAGCTTTATCTTCTTTTGGTGCAAATGGGTAAATCGTGCTATGTGCAAGCACATCACCTGAATCAGAAACAACCGCCAGTTTTACCCCTGTACGAATACCAGGGTCAACACCTAAAGTTGTACGTGAACCAGCAGGGGCAGAGAGCAATAAATGACGTAAGTTTTCTGCAAACACGTCCATTGCTTCTGATTCAGCTACAAGGCGTTTTTCAGTCAACAAAGAATGTTCAATCGTTGGGCGAATTTTACCTAACCAAAACAGTTTTGCGATTTGCTTTAAGAAATCTTGACGTGCTTGTGGTTGAACACTTTCAAGCGCGTATTCAGTTTCAATACGTGCAAGTGGTGCATGATCATCACCATCAACTTTAAGACCCAATACATTTTCTTGGCGGCCGCGTAGCATTGCCAATAAACGGTGTGAAGGAACTTTATTTAAATTTTCAGAGAAATCAAAGTAATCACGGAATTTCTTACCGACTTCTTTTTTCTCATCAGATGCCACCAGACTTTTTAACACTGCTGTTTTGGCAAATGTTGATTTAAGTTCTGTGGTTAATGAAATATTTTGTGCCCAGCCATCAATGATGATGTGTTGAATCGCGTCTAATTGACTTTCAACATCTGGGTATTCTTCATGGCTAAAACCAGCCAAAGCTTCAGTCGGATCAATTTGCTCTGCAATAATTTTCTCAGCAAACTCCCCTAATCCCGCTTCTCGAGCTTTAAATGATTTACTGGTACGTTTTGGACGATACGGTGCGTAAAGTTCTTCTAATGCATTTTTTGTTTCAGCGGCATTTACCCGAGCAAGTAAGTCATCAGAGAGCTTATTTTGTTCTTTTAATGATTCGATTACTTTTTCACGGCGTTCAAATAAATCACGTAGATAAACAAGGCGTGTATCAAGTTGGCGTAATTGGATGTCGTCTAAGCCTTGCGTTACTTCTTTACGGTAACGTGCAATAAATGGAACACTAGAGCCTTCATCTATCAGTTTAATGGCAGCTTCTACTTGGTTTGGACGTACGGCAAGTTCACTTGCCAACTGCTGAACTAAGTCAGTCATCGTGTTTAATTCCACAAGGATAAGGACTAAAAGTTAGTGATTATAAAGACCAAGACCATAAAATCCACAATTGTTTTGCAAATTAGCAGTGAAAAAAGTGATAAAAGATCATTTTTCTTGAGTTTTTACAGTGCAATCGTGTATTTCATCCTGCTTAGCTGTATTTAAATTGCTTTGTAAAATAATTTTTCCAACGTCCCACTGCGCACCTTTACGTTGCCCACCGCCATGTGAATTGAAATATTTTAAATAGCATTGCTGATAGCCCTGTTTATTGAGTCGTTCTTGCACCCATATCGGTGGCGCTTCCATATACATGATTTCTTTCAATAAAAATGCAGAATAGCGCCGTTCTTTGAGTCGAAAGTTGCCTTGCATATCCGTTTGGGCTTCACCGACCTGAACTAGAGCAATTGGTTGGTCAAATTCGTCAATCACTTGTCCTAAGATTTCAGGTCTGGAAAGTCGGCTAATACATGCACTTAAAATAAAACATATTGCCAAAATACATAAAACTTTCATTTGCATATGGTATATCTTTTTATTTATAAACATAGAATCATCTCAATTCGTTATAGATGTTGTTTTTTGGTTTCAAAACAGCCTGAAAATTGTATTTTTGAGCAATTTGATACATAGTCTTAACAAGAGCTTAGGCAGTATACTGAGATTGACGAATATTTATAATTTACAACATTAAGGGAGTACATCATGAGTTTGGTTGTACCTGCTGAAAATACAGATATCGTACAAAACGAAACTGACCGTGTCGAACGCATTTTAGTGGTCGATGATGATGTGCGTTTACGTACCCTTTTACAGCGTTTCCTTGAAGATAAAGGCTTTGTGGTAAAAACGGCCCACGACGCAACGCAGATGGATCGCCTATTACAACGTGAGTTATTCTCACTCATCGTTTTAGACTTTATGCTTCCTGTAGAAGATGGTTTAAGTATTTGTAGACGTTTACGCTCATCAAATATAGATACACCTGTCATCATGCTCACTGCACGAGGCAGTGACTCTGACCGTATTGCTGGTTTAGAAGCTGGTGCGGATGATTATTTGCCAAAACCATTTAATCCAAATGAGTTATTAGCACGTATTCGTGCTGTACTGCGTCGTCAGGTTCGTGAAGTGCCAGGTGCGCCAAGTCAAAATGTAGAAGTTGTATCTTTCGGGCCTTGGTCTCTAGATTTATCAACACGCACCCTGACACGTGAAGGGCAAGTGGTCACATTAACCACAGGTGAGTTTGCAGTCTTAAAAGCATTAGTCCAGCATCCACGTGAACCATTGACACGTGACAAGTTAATGAACCTAGCACGTGGTCGTGAATGGGGTGCTATGGAGCGTTCAATCGATGTTCAAGTGTCTCGCTTACGTCGTTTGATTGAAGAAAACCCTGCACGTGCACGTTATATTCAAACAGTTTGGGGCGTAGGTTATGTGTTCGTTCCAGATGGTGCCGAATAATAGATTTTGATTCGATAGAATGAATCTAGCTTGAAAAATACTGGTCACATGCTCGGTTTTAAATGTGCCAGTATTTTTTTATCCATTTTTATAGAATTACAGCCGTGATAGCTTTTCCATAGACCTGAGCTTTACTTATGACTTGGCTACTGTTTTATTGTTTGGATATCCTGCAAAAAGATATGTGATCTCAACATAGTAATAATCCTTATCGTATTAAGTATAAATATCAAATATTTATATTGACTAACAAGTTAAACCAAGACAGCCTAACACTTATAATATTGCTATAAATCTACCATCCTTTAAACTGAAATCAATAGATTAAGAATATCGCACAGATTGGAATGCTCCTGTGAAATTAGAACCCATAGATCCACAAGAATTTACCGACTTTGTTACCTACAAAGAACGGAAACGTACACATTGGGAACGCTTCCTCGATAAAGTCAAACCTCGCTCGGCAGCCATGCGGACCACCGTATTGGTCGTATTTGTAGTGTTCTTTAGCCTGTTTATGTCATTATGGTTTTTCTGGAAAACGCTTTATTTACCTGAAATTCAGCAACATGCACGTTTTTTAGCAGTTGAACTTGAAATGGTTAACAATCCACGTTTGCAGATTTATCATGACGAAATACAACTTGATATTGACGAGTGGTTAAAGCAACGGGTAGGTGTAGAATATGTTACTGATCCCAAAGAATATCCAAATGTAAAAGATAAAATTATTGCCGATTTTTTTACCAATCGTATTGAGAACCAGCTTGCAGAAGAATTAAAAATCAAAGACGTGACGGTTTATTTCCAGTTTAAACCCAGTCCACGTATTTGGGTTCAAACACCTGAAATGAATGGCAATTGGGTGCGTGAACCTCTGAATACTTATGCCAACTATAGCCCTGAACTGATTTTAGGTTGGTTACTCGGTATTCCACTGATTGCCGCAGTGATCATCTTGACATTGGTAAGGCAGCTCAATCGTCCATTGCGTCGTTTACAACATGCAGCAAATAACTACAGTAAAACAGGAAAAGCGCCTTATTTAGAAACCAATCATGGTCCTCAAGAAATTCGTGAGGTGAACCAAGCCTTTAACCATATGGTCTATACACTGGAACAAACTGAACGTGATCGTCAAATCATGTTGGCAGGTATCTCTCATGATTTAAGAACACCGCTGACACGGATCCGTTTAAGCGCAGAAATGATGTCTGATGATGACTTTTTAAAAGAAGGTTTGATTTATGATGTCGATGATATGGATGCCATTTTAAGCCAGTTTATTTCATATATGCGTGATGGCTCAGATGAAGAGCTTCAAGACACCAATATCAATGCTTTGCTACAAGAACTGATCATTCAGTTTAAACCTTTAGATATTCAGTTCACGCCGCAAGAACTACCTGTCATTACTGCTCGCTCACTGTCGTTAAAACGTTTGATTGGTAATCTCATCAACAATTCAAAACGCTATGGTGCAGAACCAATTGAACTCAGTGCTTTTGTAGAAGATGAGCATATTAAAATCTGTGTAGCAGACAATGGGGAAGGAATTCCCGAAGACCAAATTGAAGGGCTTATGCAACCTTTTGTGCGTGGTGATGCTGCACGTACGGTGCAAGGGAGTGGTTTAGGTTTGGCCATTGTCAAACGAATTGTCGATATTCATCAAGGTGAACTGTTGATTTCCAACCGTCCTGAAGGCGGGCTACAAGCCATCATTTCACTACCAACGTCAATAAAAGTTGAGGAAGAACCGACACCTACAAATCCAATTCAAAAAATCAAACAAAGTTTGAGTGATCACTTTTAGTGATTGCTCAATAAACCAACACTTAACTTTGTTTATTTAACAAACAGCTATCATTATTTTATTAATAAATAATAACTTAAAAACCATCACCAAAATTTATACCTGCATTTATTGAAAAAATTAGACCTTAGCATTAGAGGCATGCACAATTCAGTTTGAGGGCGGTACAATCCGTCTAGTTTTGAACAAGAATTGAGCGTAAACCATGTCTTTAGATCGTATTCGTTTAGCATCTCTCCATGACAAAGTCATGAGCGCAGAACAAGCTGCAACTTTTATCCAAGATGGGATGACTGTGGGGATGAGTGGATTTACTCGTGCAGGTGAAGCAAAAGCTGTACCTTTAGCGCTGGTAAAACAAGCCAAAGTGAATCCGTTGAAGATTACTTTAATCACAGGTGCAAGTTTAGGTAATGACCTAGACAAACAATTAACTGAAGCTGGTGTCCTTGCGCGTCGTTTACCATTCCAAGTCGATAACACTTTACGTAAAGCCATCAATAATGGTGAAGTGATGTTCATTGATCAACATTTGTCTGAAACTGTTGAGCAAATGCGTAACCTTCAGTTGAAAAAACCTGATGTTGCGGTGATTGAAGCGATTGCGATTACTGAAGATGGTGGCATCATTCCAACAACATCTGTGGGTAATTCTGCAAGCTTTGCAATTTTCGCTGAAAAAGTGATTGTTGAAATCAACACCAACTTAAGCCCTGCTTTTGAAGGCTTACATGATATTTACATCCCAACCTATCGCCCAACACGTCAAGCTATTCCATTGACGCATGTTGAGCAACGTATTGGTACACCTGCAATCAATATTGATCCTGCAAAAATCGTGGGTATCGTGATTAATAGCGAATATCATGACTCTCCATCAACTGTAACACTACCAGATGACGAAACTCAGGGTATTGCGAACCACTTAATCGCATTCTTCGAAAAAGAAGTTGAAGAAGGCCGCTTACCTTCGAATCTTGGTCCTTTACAAGCAGGCATCGGTTCAATCGCCAATGCTGTATTGACAGGTCTTAAAGATTCTAACTTTGAAGATTTAGTGATGTATTCAGAAGTACTTCAAGACTGTACTTTCGAGTTGATTGATGCGGGTAAAATGAAGTTTGCTTCAGGTTCTTCAATTACTCTTTCTGCTAAATATGGTGAAAAAGTATTTAACAACCTTGAACAGTACAAAGACAAATTGGTTCTCCGTCCACAAGAAATTTCAAACCATCCTGAATTGGTTCGTCGCTTAGGCATCATTGGTATCAATACCGCGCTTGAGTTCGATATTTATGGCAACGTAAATTCGACACATGTTTGCGGTACCAAGATGATGAATGGTATTGGGGGTTCTGGTGATTTCGCACGTAATGCACATTTAGCAATCTTCGTGACCAAATCGATTGCAAAAGGTGGCGACATCTCTTCTGTTGTCCCATTTGCTTCACATATCGACCATGCTGAGCATGATGTAGATATTCTTGTGACTGAGCAAGGTCTTGCTGACTTACGTGGATTAGCACCCCGTGAACGTGCTCGTGCAGTCATCAACAACTGTGCTCACCCAATGTATCGTGATGCATTGAATGATTACTTTGATCGTGCATGTGAAAAGGGTGGTCAAACACCTCATATTCTTCGTGAAGCACTTTCTTGGCACTATAACTTTGAAGAAACAGGCCATATGCTTGCTTCTGTAGATCAAGCTAAAAAATCTGCATAAGATTTTAAACCTGATGTAAAAATAAAAACGCCCTGAATGAGGGGCGTTTTTTATTGAGCTATTTTTGCTTGAATGCTCATTTCCCCATTTTTAAATTCACGCTATATCTACTGTTCTATAAAAAGTATCTTTAAGTTGATTTGAAATTTCAATAATGAGTTCTCTTCATTTTTAAATATCTAAAGACTTAAATTGCGACACGCACTTTGTCTTTCTTTTGAATAAACGCCACACTGGCTTGATCCTGATTAATCATCTCAACCGCTTTCTCTGCAATCATAATTGCAGGGGCATTGGTATTGCCATTCACCACTTTTGGCATGATTGACGCATCGACCACACGCAAGTTTTGAATACCATAAACTCGCAAACGTGGATCAACCACAGCCATCTCATCCACTCCCATTTTACAGCTTCCTACAGGGTGATAAACGGTATCTGAGCGATCTCTTAAAACTTGTCGAATCTCCTCATCTGTTTTTACAGTGGCTGTAAATAAATCTTCTTTAATCATGCTTTTAAAAGCATCAGATTGCATTAATTTCTGAGTGAGTTTAAAGCCTTTGACCATTTCCTCTAAATCAGACTCTTCCCCATAGAAATTAGGGTCAATCAATAAAGGATCATCGATACTTGGTCCACTCATCTTAATGGAACCACGACTGACTGGATTGAGCAGGCAGACATGACAGGAAATACCATGTCCTGTATGCATTGTTCGTGCATGATTATCCACGAGCGCAATGACGAAATGTAACTGTAAATTCGGTAGGCTTTGTTCGTTTGAACTTTTAATAAATCCGCCACATTCAGCAAAATTCGTAGTCATCAAACCACGGCGTTCTTTACGGTAACGCCCAATTTGTTTAAATAGATCAATCGAACCTGGCAAGGATAATCCAAATGTCCCTTGAATTTCACTGACTTTATAACCAAAAATAAAATCAGGATGATCATGAAAATTTTTACCCACACCAGGTAAATGCTGTTTCACTGCAATTCCATGTTCAGCAAGTTCTTGTTGGTCACCAATACCTGAGAGCATCAGAATCTGTGGCGACTGCATCGCTCCCGCACTCAATAACACTTCTCGACGTGCAAAAATTTGTTTGAGCTGCCCACTCTGCTTATATTCCACCCCCACAGCCACCCCATTTTCAATCAAAATCCGCTGAGTCTGTGCATGGGTTTCGACCGTTAAATTTTTACGATCTCGATGTGGAAACAAATAAGCCCGCGCGGAGCTGCACCGCTCCCCATTGATATGGGTCACTTGATAAACCCCTAAACCTTCCTGCTCTTCACCATTGAAGTCATCCAGAATTCGATAACCTTGTTCTTTAGCGGCTGCGATATATTTTTGCTGTAATGGGTTATCACTGCGTAAATCAATAACTGAAAGTGGGCCAGCATTACCATGATATTTGTTTTTAATTCTTTGGTTATTTTCAGATTTAATAAAATAAGGCAAGACCTCATCATATGACCAACCGGTATTGCCTAAGGCTGCCCAATCGTCATAATCTTGTCGATGTCCACGGATATACACCATGGCATTAATTGCCGATGAGCCACCCAAGCATTTTCCACGAGGCTGGTAGCCTTTACGACCATTTAAGCCCTTTTGCGGTACAGTTTCAAAGGCCCAGTTATTGATCTTGGTTGGAATACTAATCACCGCTGCACAAGGAACTTCTACTTTCCAGCCCTCTCCAGCCCCTCCTGCTTCAAGTAGACAAACAGAAACTTGCGGGTTTTCTGATAAACGCCCAGCCAACACACAGCCCGAGCTTCCGCCACCGATAATAATATAATCAAATTCCTGTTTATTCACGTGAAGTTCCTTTTTTGTTTTAAATTATGCCTCCATTATTATGCACACTTTCAATCAATAAAAAATCACTATTCTCAGCCTATAACGTTTTTATAAGTTAACAAACTCAGCAAAAAGTATTTACGCATTGTCTAAAAAATAAACTTATCAACTGCGGTTTTTTATATTAATCTGCTGTAAAGATTGTTTTAAAAAACAAGAGATAAAAATTCTATGTTTATTATCAGACAGTTTCAGGAAACCGATTTAGACGAAGTCATCGCACTGTGGGAAGTCTGCGATTTAACCCGTCCTTGGAACAACCCAGAAATTGATATCTTCCGTAAAGTCGCACAAAAAGACGGATTGTTTCTATTGGCGGTCAAAGATGAACAATTGATCGCTACGGTTATGGGGGGTTATGATGGGCATCGGGGCTGGGTCAACTATCTTGCCGTGCACCCTCATGATCAACGTAATGGTGTTGCGACCGCACTGATACAACAACTTGAAAAGCGCTTAGTTGCATTAGGCTGCCCAAAACTGCAACTCCTGATCCGCAAAGATAACATTGATGTACAAAGCTTTTATGAGCAACTTGGCTATGAAGAAATTGAAGTCGTGTGTTTAGGTAAACGCCTTATCCCAGATTAAAATAAGCCCAATAGAATTAATCTCATAGTTATTTACAAAAAATTTTAGAATTTATAGCCATATGATAGACCTAGAATATCCTGACTCATTTTGAGTTTCGCTTCACCACTACCAAACGCAGGGGAAATTTTTCCTTTTACCTCATCTTCTAAAGCACGTGTATAGGCAATATTGATTTCTTGATGTTGATCGAAATTCCAAGTTGCACCTACGCTGAGGTGGTCTTGAATCACCCCTGGAGCAAGAATATTTAAAAAGACTTCACTGTCTGGAATCGGTTGATCATTATGACTATAACCGGCTCTTAGTGTGAGCTTTGGATGTGCTTGATAAGACACACCCAGTTTATAGATATTGATATCGTTCCAGCCAAATCCAGGCCCTTGTAGTGTACCAAAAGCATGACCTTGTTGTAATTGTGCAAGATCAAAAGGATTTCCTACCGATTTCACATCCGAATAGTTAATCCGTTGCACATCCGCAGCTACTGTTAATAAAGGTGTGATTTTGACAGCTACACCAACACCATAACTTTCAGGAACATCAAAGTCACCTCGTTCAGCAAATAACCCACGATATCGATCAAAGCGATCTGCATTAATTTTTGAAGAATAATTTGCACCAAAAGTTAAGCGTTGATCAAAGAATTTTCCAGCCCAACCAATACGTGCACCAAAGCCAGTCGCAGAATCCTTACCACGATTGCTTAAATTTAAACTATCGGCTGAAAATGCGCTAAACCCACCAATTCACCGCGCTTCAAAACGTTGATAGAGAATATTGGTTGCAATTCCAATAGATTGATTTTCTGAATATTTCCAAGCAACTGCTGGAGTAATGAAAACCTGTGTTAAATCCACTCCTGCTGTTCCAGTGTTGCCAAATGCTGCAAATGGATTATTTTTATACCCCGTATTCATTCCGCCATTCCCATATATTGCTAAACCTAAAGCTACTTGGTGACTAATTTGGTGATTGAAGGCAAGCTCTGGTAGTACAAAATATTTGCGTCCATTGCCGTCGTATGTACCATTGGCATTAGGATAATCTTGTGGTATTTGATTAGCCACAAACTCAGCTGAACGATCAGGTGAAAACACAGTTGCACCAACATCAATACGATCACCAACCCAGCTTAACCCTGCTGGGTTATTAGCAATCGTTAATGCATCTTGAAATTGAGCAATGGAAGTTCCTGCATTGCCTTGGGCCTTTACCCCATAGCCATGCATAAAATAACCTGTCGTTGCAAAAGATGTAGAGCTGAATACCGATACCCATACAGTAAGGGATAATATTTTAACAGGAGTTTTCATCAATTATCTTACTTTTAAATAATATATAAGTAAGTATATTGTTGGCAATATTTGTTGTAATCAAAGATAAAATGCGATCCTTATTTTATTTGTGCATAAAGCATTTTTTCTTTGATTTTTTAATTTTGCCCACTCTTAAAAAAACCGGGAATGTGATGGTCAAATCTGCAAGCTCGTTGGTTAATGCTTCAGCTAAATCAAGTAATGGATGATCCTGATTTCTTTCGCAATAGTGTTTAATTGCAGACCAAGTGGATAAATACTTTAATAATTGCGCAGACGACCACTGGTACTGCATCTTAAACTCAGCAACATTTATTTCTTCAAAAGGAAATGGAATGGTTTTATATTCTTCATCGATATAACGGCGCTCTGTATCCCAATAGCCTTCTAGTTTTTCAGTATATAAGTTTTGAATCATTGTATTGATGGCTGAATTTTCGACATGAATTAAGCCGTAACCGATCACCGCAAGAATACCTTGGGGTTTTAGTGTGCGTTCAACTTCTTTATAAAATTCTACAAAATCAAACCAATGAATGGCCTGAGCAACAGAAATCAAATCAAAACTCTGTGCTATAAATGAGGTTTTTTCGGCAGATTGGACTTGATAGCTCACATTATCAAAATAAGGTGCAAGACTTAATTGTTTTTCGCTCATATCTGTTGCAACAATATGATCGAAATAAGGGCTGAGCAGTTGAGTAAATTGGCCTGAACCTGCACCACAATCCCAAGCAAAACCACGTTCTGGAACATGATTTAAAATTTCCTGAACCACTTCAGGAGGATAACTCGGTCGGGCTTGCTGATAAAGCTGGCTACCTGATGAAAATAAATCTTTCATTGTTCTTATAACAATCTATTTCACTTACCTAAGATTTATCTTACGACATTTATAAGTCATGACAAGATATTTTGTAAGACAATGGCTTCAATTTACAACTTCTCAGTGACATTTTTTAATGATGAGAATCAATTTTTGAATTCCCAAAAAGTAAACAGGCAATAAAAAACCTCAAACAAGGTTTGAGGTTTTTCAAATATGGTGGCGAGACCCAGGATCGAACTGGGGACACACGGATTTTCAATCCGTT
>Ga0256903_1000097_pt1 | contig 26562 bp, 15 predicted proteins | sample MC6MC0741MT_FD_190195 | JGI IMG/M metagenome (GOLD analysis project Ga0256903, IMG submission 190195) | Metatranscriptome of enriched soil aggregate microbial communities from Iowa State University, Ames, United States - MC6-MC0741-MT... | ecosystem: Environmental > Terrestrial > Soil >... | reverse complement strand
TTGTATTATAATGATAACTATTCTCATTATGTTTTCGGTGTAATCATGCCTTTTGTTAAAAAAAGCTTAACTTTAATGATGCTGTCGACGGGAGGACTTTTCGTTTCCTCTCTAACATTTGCAAATACAGATAGCAGTGAAGAACAGAAAAAAAGTACAGCAATGCTTCCCACGATTGTAATTGAAGCAATGAATGATGGTGACCCAATAAAAACATATGTGGACTATAAACAAGCCAATGTTACGAGAAATGGTTTAGATAAAAAAGATATACCACAAACGATTGATACAATTGATGTTTCTAAATATAAGCTATACGGTGCAAATGATTTGAGTGTCATGCTACAAGGCACACCAGGCGTTTCAACCAGTTACGATATGCGTGGTGATGGTATTATGCTGCGTGGGTTTAGTGCGGATTCTGGGGATATCTATCGTGATGGTGTGCGTGAAAGTGGACAAATACGTCGCAGTACCGCCAATGTTGAACGAATTGAAATTTTAAAAGGTCCTGCATCTGTATTATATGGACGTAGTGGCGGCGGTGGTGTGATCAATATGGTCACCAAATATGCAAATTTTGACTCGGGAAGCTCAGTTGGGGCATACGTGGGTTCTTATGACAATGTTGGCGGAACGCTTGATATTAATAAAGTACTTAATGATAACTGGGCTGTACGTTTGGTTGGTGAAAAGTCTGATACCAATAGTTTCCGTTCAGAAATTGGCGCCAATGAGGAAATGATTTCTCCAAGTGTGACTTATCGTAGTGATGATGAAAAGCTACTTTGGACAACGGAATTTACTTACGACAATATAAATCGAGTTCCTGATCGTGGGCCTGCTTATGATAATTTGCCTGCAGGAACTTCAATTAAGATGGGGTTTGCTCAACCTGGTGATTATGTAGAAGATATTCTTCAAACAATGCGTACAGATGTTAAATATGAATTTGCACCAAATTGGAAATTTCATTGGGGCTTAAGCCATCGTGAGTCGGAACAAAATTTTGATCATTTTTATTTAGGCTCTATGTGTACTGCTGACGTGAAGCCAACGAATACAAATAAAGGGTGTTATAAAGGTTATATCAATCAAATTTATTATTGGCAACAGACAACCAATAAAACCACAACCAATACTTGGGATATAACTGGTGAGTTTAATACTGGGACAATTAAACATAATATTCTAGTCGGTACAGACTGGTCTTATGAGCAGAGAGAACCCTTACTATCAAATAAAAACAAGGATGGCTCATTGATTTATGGGTTTGTTAATCCATTAACAGGTGATCGTTTTAGTAACCGTGGTACAGGGCATATTACTACCTCGCATAATTATAATGAAGGAACAAATTATGCGCTTTTCCTTCAAGATCTTATTAGCTTCAATGATCAGTTTAAAATGATGTTAGGCGGGCGATATGATTACTATGAATCAAAAACCACAAATAAATTAGAGAGTTCAACCTCATATCGACAATCACGCGAAGTTAAAGACGAGACATTTAGTCCAAATGTAGGTTTTGTATGGCAACCCGTCCCTGAGCAAAGTCTATATGCATCTTATAGTCGAAGTTTTTCACCCTTTGGTGGTAATATGGGCGTCAATGTTATAAATGCAACTGATGACCTAAGCGCATTTAATTATGAGCCACAATATCTTGATCAATATGAAGTGGGTATCAAAAGTGATTGGCTAGATTCTAAGCTAAACACCCAACTATCTGTATTCAATATTAAAAAACATAATATTCGAGCGCGTAAAGATCCAGATGATAATAACTCGCCTTATGTTGTTATTGGTGAAAATGAATCTAAAGGATTAGAGTTTAGTTTTATTGGTCAGGCACTGAATAATATTTATGTTCGAGGTGGCTATGGTTATACAGATGCCAAAATTACTAAACATGATGTAAGACCTGAATTAGTTGATAATAATTTACGCAATGTGTCCAAGCATACAGGCAATTTATTTGTACGTTATCTTCCTACCGAAAAAATTTATGGCGAGGTTGGTGCAACCTATATGGGGGATTATTATACTTCTGATGAAAATACCATCAAAATGCCAGATTGGACTCGTGTAGATGCTGCAATTGGTTATAAAGACGATAAATGGGGCGCGACGATTGCTGTAAATAATTTAACGGATAAAGAATATTGGCGTTCAAATGCAATGCCAGGGACTCCTCGAAATTATTTATTCCGTTTAAACTATTTCTTCTAAACTTTAATCTCATCGGAAAAGAGGTTGCCTGATTACCATGATAGCAATCTAATCGTTTGGTCAGATGAAAGCATGATGCATGCGTTTATAGTAAGTCGATAATAAAAACCACCCAATTGATTTGGGTGGTTTTTATTATTAGTAGAGAATTAATGTGTAGTTTGTTGTTCTGACTGAATCGCTGTCAATGCAATGGTAAACACAATATCATCCACCAATGCTCCACGAGACAAATCATTTACAGGTTTATTTAAACCTTGCAGCATTGGACCAACACTGACGACATTGGCAGAGCGTTGAACCGCTTTATAAGTCGTATTGCCCGTATTGAGATCAGGGAAGATAAAGACATTGGCACGACCTGCAACTTGAGAGTCAGGGGCTTTAGAACGGCCAACACTTTCAACGGATGCAGCATCGTATTGCAAAGGGCCATCAATCAATAAATCTGGACGACGTTGTTTGGCAATTTCAGTGGCTTTAGCTACTTTTTCGACTTCTGCACCTGCACCTGAGGTTCCTGTTGAATAAGAAATCATGGCAATACGTGGGTCAATACCAAATGCTTTTGCTGAGTCTGCGGATTGAATTGCAATCTCTGCCAATTGCTCAGCATCTGGATCGGGGTTGATTGCACAATCACCGTATACATAAACCTCATCTGGCAACAGCATAAAGAAGATTGAAGAAACCAATGAGTACTCTGGTGCGGTTTTGATCAGCTGGAATGCAGGGCGCACCGTATTGGCGGTAGTATGTACAGCACCAGAAACCAGTCCATCGACTTGATCAAGTGCCAGCATCATCGTACCAAGGACCACAGTATCTTGCAGTTGCTCACGTGCTTGTAATTCGTTGAGTTTGCCTTTACGTAATTCAACCATTTGCGTCACGTAGTTTTCACGGATCAGATCTGGATCAATAATCTCTAAATCCACAGGAAGTTCGATATTACGTGCTTTGGCGACTTCAAGTACCGCTTCAGGTTTTGCTAACAATACACATTGCGCAATACCGCGTGATTGACAGATCGCTGCGGCTTGAATAGTACGAGGTTCATCGCCTTCGGGCAGTACAATACGTTTTTTTGCAGCAATTGATTTTTGTACCAATTCATGACGGAATGCGGAAGGGGATAAACGAGGTTTATAGTCACCGTTCAACATCTGGGTCAGCCATGCTGGATCAATATGGCTTGAAACGAAACGGGTCACTTGATCTGCGCGTTCGGTATCATCCACAGGAATTTCATTGCTTAAATTGGCAAGCTGCTGTGCTGTTTCAAAGGTACTGAGTGGTGTATGTAAAATAGGTAGACCATTTTTAATTGCAGACTGGCAGAATTCTAAAACCAATGGATTTGGCTCATGATGTTCAGTTAAAACTAAACCTGCGAGTGGAATGCCATTACTGGTGGCTAAACTGCTCGCCAATAGCACATCAATACGATCAGAAGCACTGATAATCAGTTCGCCTGCAACGAATTTTTGTAGCTCATGTTCAATATTTGAAGCAATTAAGCTACTGTGCAACACACGACGTGTGTTAGCTTTGCCCTGATTAATCCATGTGGCTTGAATTTGTTTAGCTAGGTCTGAGATACGTGGCACACTTAAGGTATCACTGAATGGAACTAAGCCAATAATTGGGAATGCTGCTGAACCAATGTGTGCATAAGTTTTTTGAATTTCAGTTTTAAATTTTTCAGTATCTGCAACTAAACGTAAACTTGGATCAATGGTTACTGGAATTTGTGCAGATTCAGCAGGTAGACCACGAGTACGCATAAACAATACGCCCGCATTACGCGATGATGATGCTCCACCAAAATTACGTACTTGTGCTTCAACTTTTTCAGCAGTTTGTTCTGGTTTTTCGATATTGGCATTGCTGACGAAGATGACTTTGGCATCTAAAGCTTGCGCTAAAGAGGCATTTAAATCACTGGCAAAAGCATCACGAGCAGTTGGTACTAAGCCCTCTACAATCACAATGTCATGGGACTTTGCAATTTGGCGTTGTAAGCTGACCGCTTCTTCAAGGAGTTCATCTGTTTCACCATCATTGAGCTGTTGTGTGATTTTTACATAAGCTATTGGTTCAACTGTATCTAATTTTGAAATATGACGGTAAAGCGCAGTTGTGCGATCTGGTTCAGTGATTAATTCTTGTGAAAATGGTTTTAAAAAACCGGCTTTAACACCGTGGCATTCCAATGCATAGACCAAACCTAAACACGCCGACGTTAAGCCAACGCCTTCCCCAGTCGGAACCAATAAAATTGTTTTCATAGACGATTCTTTAATCAGTAAATAGTGTGAATTCATGGATAAATTGAAGATGAATATCTCCAATCATCTACAAGACTGGTTTATATATTTATGCCAGCTTAAACGATTACAAAATAGCTTTATATCAAAAATCTGATTAAGATCATTATAAATAATGATCTTAAGTATGCTGCTATTTCAACATGTACACGCAAAGCTCGTACAAGACTTACGACAGCTTAAGCTGTCGCAATATCAGATTCAGACTTTTTTGCAGCCTGTTGTACCTCGTGTTCTACAACATGAACCGTTTCTTTAGCGATTCGACCTTCTTCATCAGTTGGAATTACCCAAATTTGAGGGCCTGTTCCTGCATCAATTCGACCTTCTGTTCCACGTTTTAAACCATCATTCTGTTCTTTGCTAAGGTTGAAACCGAAGTGAGGTAAGTAAGCAACAGTTTTTTCACGAATGTAGGCAGAGTTTTCGCCAATACCACCAGTAAAGAACAAACCATCGATACGTGGTAAGCCACAGCTTAATGCAGCCAGAGATTTGGCTAAACGATAACAGAATACTTCAATCGCTAAAGTTGCATCTTCATTGCCTTGTTCTGAGGCATCAATCAAGGTACGCATATCATTTGAAAGATCAGATAGGCCTAGTAAACCTGATTCGCTGTTTAGCATTTTATCAATTTTATAGATATCCCAGCCTAAGTTTGAAGCAAGGAAGCTATGAATGCTAGGATCAACATCACCACTACGTGTGCCCATCACCACGCCTTCGAGCGGGGTAAGTCCCATGGATGTATCGACACTTTGACCGTTCCAGATTGCGCAAGTTGAGCTACCGTTGCCTAAGTGTGCTGTTAACCAACCGCCATGTTTGTAGCTACCCGCAAGTTCAGAACCACGTTCAGAAACATAAGCATGACTGGTACCATGGAAACCATAACGACGAACATTGTGTTGTGTATAAAGAAACTTTGGTAAAGCATAACGATATGCATGTGCAGGCATGGTTTGATGGAATGCTGTATCAAATACTGCAACCTGTGGTAATTCAGGGAATAGGCGCATTGTCGCATCAATACCGACTAAATGAGCAGGATTATGCAGCGGTGCAAGCGGTGTTGCTTCACGAATTTTTTCTACAATTTCAGGTGTCAATAATTCCGCTTTGGTTAAGGTACCCCCGTGAACGACACGGTGTCCAATGGCTTGAGGCTTATATTGTGATAAGCGACCTAAGATCGTTTCTAAAGCTTTTTCATGGTCTGCATAAGGAATTGACAGTTCAAGAGGCTGATTACCCACCGTGATTCCTTTAATACGTGCATCAGCAGAACCTAGGTTTTCTGCTAAACCAAAGATTCGATCTTCACGACGTTCAGAAACAAGCGCATATTTGATTGATGAAGATCCGCAGTTAATTACTAATACTGATGTAGACACGTTTGAATACCCGAAATTATAATTTAAAAAAGTCATCCTGATTGATCTGATTATGCTTGTTTATATAGGGCAAATTAGATCGGCAGTCATGTTGTACCATGTGTAGTTTTTTTGTCCTAGATAGACTTTAGGTGATTAGACTTTTGGACTATCGACCTGATATTGATTAATAATTAATATTTATCAATTGATTGTTAAAAATTATCACTCATTGCCGTTTTTATCTATCTGCATTATATAGTTTCTTGTAAATAATCTTGTCCTATAAAAATGATGTTGTTTTGGTGTTTTAAAATTTAATTAATTGTTTTTTTATAAAAAAAATTGAATTTAGTTATATTTTAACGATGTATTAAAAGTAAAAAACTCAGCATTTATTGTTAAGATAAATGCTGAGTCGAGTTATTCATGCTTGGAATTAATGACGAATCTGACCATCTCCCAAAACAATCCATTTTTGAGAGGTTAATCCTTCAAGACCAACTGGACCACGGGCATGAATTTTATCTGTAGAAATCCCAATTTCAGCACCTAAGCCATATTCAAAACCATCAGCAAAACGAGTCGAAGCATTGACCATGACCGAACTTGAATCTACGCGTGTCAAGAATTGACGCGCTAAGCTAAAGTTCTCGGTGATGATTGCATCAGTATGATGTGAACCATACTTGTTAATATGTTGAATGGCTTCCTCAATCCCTGTCACAATTTTCACTGCTAAGATTGGGCCTAGATATTCTTCATACCAATCCTCTTCACTTGCTGGTTTTACAGCGTTGCCTAAGATTTTTTGAACATTTCTACAACCACGTAATTCAACGTTTTTTTCTGCATAAAGCTCGGCGATACGTGGTAAAAACTCCTCAGCGATTTCTTCATCAACCAAGAGAGTTTCCATTGCATTACATACACCATAACGATGTGTTTTGGAGTTTAATGCGATAGGAAGTGCTTTATGTAGATCAGCTTGAGCTTCAACAAAAATATGGCAATTTCCATCGAGGTGTTTAATCACTGGGATGGTTGCCTCATTGGTGATGCGTTCAATCAAGCTTTTACCACCACGAGGTACAATCACATCAACATATTCAGACATGGTAATTAATTGGCCCACGGCTGCACGGTCAGTGGTGTTTATCACTTGTACACAAGTTTCAGGTAAGCCCGCTGCTTTTAAACCATGTTGGATGGCTTCAGCAATTGCTTGATTTGAATTCAATGCTTCAGAGCCACCACGTAAAATGATGGCATTGCCAGATTTTAACGCAAGTGAGGCAGCTTCAAGGGTAACGTTTGGGCGTGATTCATAAATCATGCCGACCACACCTAAAGGCACGCGCATTTTACCAATCTGAATACCTGTTGGGCGGAAAGCAAGATCCGTGATTTCACCAATCGGATCGACAAGACCAATGACATCTTTTAAGCCTTGTAACATTCCTTTAAAGCGTGTGGGGTTGAGTTCTAAACGATCAAGTAAAGCACTATCCAATTGATTGTCACGACCTTTGCTCATGTCAATTTGGTTGGCGGCCAAGATTTGCGGTTGACTATTTTCCAAAGCAGTATAAATCGCAGATAAGGCATTATTTTTTGCAAGTGTAGTTGCGCCTGCCAAAACACTAGCGGCTTGGCGTGCTTGCTTCCCTACAGTTTGCATATACTGTTCAATTGAGTCTTGCATAGCAGTTTATTTGATCATTAAAAATTTCCCTTTGATAGTAGCAGTCTAAGTAAAGCCAAGGAAGTATTTCACTGAAATAAACTTATTTTGTGTTGCCAGAACTCAGAATATTTTGCAAAGTCTTTTGCCATTTAAACTGGATAAACGGTCAATTTAGCGATTGCGTATAAATCACACATCTGTAAGAATGAAACAATAAGGACATTGAAGTGATACAGAATTTATACGTATCACGAATTTGAAAGAATAATGCGGGTCAAAATCTTGCATATTAAAAGAATAAAGCAAGGATGGAGGAAGGATATGAATTCCATTATCCAAATGGACACAGAATCACACCAATCTTTATCAAGCTTTGGTTTTTTCGACATATACCACAAAAATAGTTTTAAGCAGGAACCAAGAACAACTTGGATTGATGGCTGGAAAATTGAGTATATGGCGATCGCAGATCCACGAACAATTCACAATACCCCTATTGTGATTGTGGGTGGAGCATTCCAAAACTTTAACTCATATAAATATTGTGTCGAGCAGTTTTTTGAAAGTGGCCCAGTCATTCTGATTGATTTGCCCTCAATGGGCGCCAATCAACAAATCACCAATATCGATTCTGGCTTATCAGCAGGTACATTAGAGTTACCAGATCTTTCTCGTATGTTGGGACAGTGGCTTGATATTGTCGCGATTGAAAAGGTTGCCGTGGTGGGGATATCTTTAGGTTCTGTGATTGCTTCATTTTTTGTTGATCAACGTCCAGAATTGGTCGAGAAAATGATCCTGATGGGCGTCATGCAAGAAACGCGTAAAAGCTGGCGGATGCTGTTAGAAGAATCATTGATGCTGATGAAAGAACAACGTATGGGGGAGTTTGGTCAAGCGGTCATTTTGTATTTAGTCAATCATGCTAAATTAGACAAAACCCGAATGTCGCCTACAGCAAAAAGATTGTTCTTTAAGCAAATGGCTGAGTTTTCTCATACAGAACAAGAACGTTATGAAATCAATTGTAATCGCTTATTGCGGTTAAACCATGTGCCGGTCCCTCAAGTCAATACGCTGGTGGCATGTGGTCAATACGACAGTTTTACCTTACCCCATGAAAATGCAAACTTTGCTTTGCAATGTCCAGACATGCAGTTTGCAATGATTGCCAATGCAGATCATGTTCCACAATTACAGCGTCGTAAAGAAACCATGACCTTATTCACTACTTATTTAAAAGGTGATTCTATTCAAGGGCTAGATGGCATTGTTAATTTCACACGGGAACAAATGCAACATATCGAGCGCCGTGGAGAACAACGTATTCAAGTGCTTGATCCGCATCGCCAGTTGAGCCACCGCCATTCAAATAGAGTGATACAGGTAGATGTGATTGATTTAAATTATTTTGGTCTATTGATAAGCCTTGATCATCAACAGGATTTAGCTTTTGTCAATGAACATACCCGTGATTTGGCTTTAAACTTAAGTGATGATGAAGGTGAGTTTGCGATTGAATGTTTGATTTTTGAAACATCTGAATTTGGTGTTCGCGCTCTATTTAAGCATGGTAGCTTTGAAAATGCAGATCGCTTATTACGCTTTATCGCGCGCCAAACTCAAACAGTACCGGTGTGTATTGAACAAGAAAATGCTGTAGCTTTAAGGTAGTCAGGGTTTATTCTGTTAAAAAACCAGTCTTTTTCACTGGTTTTTTATAGTTAGGAGTTCAAGTCTCGATCATAGCAACAAATGATTGCTTTATCGTTGTGCATCAATCATCCACACCAAATCACCTAGATGTTCTTCAGCATCGTGTTCAATTGAATTTTTATTAAAATAGGAACTAGGCTGGATTACTTCAACTTTTTGAAAACCAGCTTGATAGATAAAATTTTTCACTTGTTCTGGATTGATAAAGTGAAAGGTAAAAGCACTTCGAGACATGATTTTTAATAGCTTGCTACTATTCCAAATCACTTTAGCCAGTTTGTTTTTTACAGGTTCAGGATAGAGGTCTGTGAGATAATGTAAGCTCTTGAAGTCTTGTCCGTACTGGGAAATCGATTGAATCAATTGTTGTAAAAGTGCTTTGGTAAAGTAGTTAATTAAACCTTCACTGATCACAACGAGCGGTCGTTGGGGATCAAATACGTCAAAGGCTTTTTTAAAATCGTCTGTAAATAAATCTACAGACAATACATCTGGGCTCGCGTTATCAATTTGCTTAAGCGCTGCTTGCTTAGTTTTTGCCATATCGGGCAAATCTAATTCACGATAATCAATCGTGGGATAATGTTGCCTAAACCACCAACCTCTTGGTGATAGTCCTGCGGCTATTTCTAATACTTGTAAGTCAGGAGACTGTTCGATCAGTTTAGCTAAGCGCTCATCTAACATAGTATGACGTTGTTTGAGTGTGGTACGCATACTGCCGCCTACATATTTTTCTCCCCAACTTTCTATTGGATGGGCAATCATCGCTAAAGTTTTACCCTTTGATGTAGCAAATAATGGATGAGAAATTCCCATTTTATACCAAATATAGCCTGTGTAATGGGCTGTAAATGAGATATGGCGGTGCTTTGAAAGTTGTTGGTCTGACATAGTTATCCTTAACTTATATTTTTTCTAATTCGATGATTACGAAAACAATTAAAAAGAAGACTAAAATTTAATTTTACTCAGTTCTTCTTTTTTATCCTTCCCAATGCACTATTTAGAGATATGCATTTTAAGCTTTTTAAACTATTAAAAAGCTTAAATTTTTCTCTTTCTTTTTATAAAAAGAAAGAGATGTTAATTTTTCTAGATCAACATCATATAGATGTGTTTCTATTCTTTTTAAAGTGAATTTTTAAATTCTTCAATGACTCTTTTGACAGTTTGCCATTCATTTCCAAGCTCAAATTTTTCACCAATGGTGATATCTGGAATTTTGCCACGCATACGTTCTAAACGTGCTTGATTTGGTAATGGTAGATTGTTAATTCCAGCCAATGCAATACATGCTGATTCACGATTATTACACACCAAGCCCATATCGCAACCAGCTTCGAGAGCAGCTCGGATACGTGCGTCTGCTCCGCCTGCGACACAAGCAGCTTGCATACTTAAATCATCTGAGAATAACACACCATCAAATTGAAGTTCTTGACGTAAAATCGTTTCAATCCAATAGGGTGAAAAGCCCGCAGGATTTGGATCTACATTTTCATAAATAACATGTGCAGGCATAAGTGCATCCAGCTGGGTTTGTAGCTGAATAAAACTTTGCATATCATTATTATAAATATCTTGGTATTCACGTGGATCAATTGCTGCAGCAACATGAGAATCTGCTTTAACTGAACCATGTCCAGGGAAGTGTTTGCCTGTAGTTGCCATACCAGCACGTTGCATCCCTTTCATAAATGCACTAGCTAGGGGCACAATATCTTGTACATTTTTTGCAAAGGCGCGATCGCCAATCACATCACTTATATCATTGAGATCTAAAACAGGGGCAAAACTAAAATCAATCCCGACAGCAAGCACTTCAATTGCCATGAGCCAACCACATTGCTCAACCAGTGTTAATGCTTTTTCAGGTTGAGTTAAGTAAAGCTCACCAAAATGCCCCATAGCTGGTAGTAGAGTAAACCCTTGTTTTAAGCGTTGTACTCGCCCCCCTTCTTGATCAACTGCAATAAGAATGTCTGGGCGAATTTGGCGCATATGATCGGTTAATGCGCGAACTTGTGCAGGTGATTCTATATTTCTTGAAAATAAAATCATGCCACCGACTTGCGGAGTTTGTAATAGTTCAATATCTTCTTGAGTAAGTTCTGTGCCTGCAATATCAAGCATCAATGCGCCGATCATAGGAATCCACGGTTGTATTTATTTAAACTGGGAAACAATACCCGATTTCTGCAATGATTTGCTACACTTAGTCAGTACAGATTATGCTAAAACTACACAACATAAACAGATAAAGTCGTTTAAGATATTGAAACTGTTGAGTTCAGATTGAAAAACGATATAGAAATTGGAAAACCCAAGGAAGTATTAAGAATTTATGAAAATTCAAACTCTCGCTTGCGCTATAGCACTTGCAACAGGTGGTTTATTCTTTACCCATACCATCAATCAGGCAATGGCGGAAACCAATGCTACAAACGTGTCTCAATCGATTCATCCTTCACAAGATCAAGCTTTAGTGACACGTCAACTTGCAACATTGATTGACCGTCAGCATTATTTGAATATGCGTTTAGATGCAACCACATCAAATCGTATTTTAGACATGTATATTGATAGCCTCGATCCAGAGCACACATTATTTTTAGCTTCAGAAATTGAACAATATAAAAAACAGTATGGTGCAACACTTGGCGCAAAACTAAAAGCAGGTGATTTGTCTGGACCATTTGCGATTCATGCGCATTATCGTGCGCGTTTAAAAGAATTTTATGAATTTGAATTGGCTGAACTTAAAAAGACACAGAACTTAAATCAACCGAATGAGTTTATTGATGCCGATCGTGAAAAAGCTGCGTTTTTTGCAAGCAAAGCCGAGTTGCAAAACTATTGGCGTAAAATGCTGGTGTCGCAATTAATCAATCTCACTATTGCTAAGCAAGAAGATCAAGCCAAACAAAAAGCATTAAAAGATGATCCAACATTGGCCAATGGTCAGGATTTGGCCGCATCAGAAGATCTTACACCGGTTCAAACGCTTACCAAGCGGTATACCCGCCAACTAGAGCGTATTGGACGAACCAAGAGTGATGATGTACTGGAACGTATCCTCAATGCAATGACCTTGACCTACGATCCGCACAGCAATTATTTTCCACCTGTTGATGCCATGGAGTTGAATCGTCAAACCACCTTACAACTTGAAGGTATTGGTGTTTCGATTCGTCCTGAGCGTGGTAATGAAGACTACACCAAGATTGAAACTATTGTAGATGGTGGGCCGGCAAGTAAGACTGGACAGGTTAAATCGGGTGATCGCATTATTGGTGTTGCACAAGATGGCAATAAGATGGTCGATGTGATTGGCTGGCCAAGTTCCGAAATTGTTGGATTGATACGTGGGAAACGTGGAACCAAAGTTTCAGTGAAATTGTTAGCTGCTGGTGCCTCTATGAGCCAAGCGCGAGTTGTCACAATTACTCGTGATGTGATTCAAGAAGAAGATGCTGGTGTCCGTTCACGGACTGTGGAACTTACACGTGATGGTAAAAAGCATAAGTTTGGTGTTTTAGAAATACCATCTTTCTATTTGAACTATCGTGCACGTCGTGCAGGGACTGAATATCGCTCTGTTTCAGAAGATACCAATAAAGCATTGAAGTCACTTGCAGCACAAAATGTTGAAGGCATTATTATTGATTTGCGTAATAATCCAGGTGGTTCTTTAGAAGAAGTTGCCAAAATGATTGGGCAGGTAATTAAAGAGGGCCCAGTGGTTCAAATCCGTGACGGTAACGGGAATGTGAGTGTGTTTGAAGACACCGACGGTGGTGCTCAAACTTATTCAGGACCTTTGGCTGTTTTGGTTAACTTAGCATCAGCTTCTGCCAGTGAGATTTACTCTGCTGCACTCCAAGATTACGATCGTGCAGTTATTTTAGGGAGCACAACAACAGGTAAGGGAACTGCACAAGTTCAATTAGATAGTCTTGCTTATGGTCAAGCGACCTTAACTCAGCGTAAATTTTATCGTGTTACAGGTGGAAGCACACAAAACAAAGGTGTGATACCAGATATCAAATTGGTTGATATTTACGATGAAGAGTTTGGTGAGCGTAAAGCGAAAAATGCCCTGAAATGGGATACGATTCCGACTGCGCCATTTAAACGTGAAGGTTCAATTCAACCTTATGTGGCACAGCTTGGTGAAAAATCAAAAGTTCGTACGGCAGGCGATTCTCAGTTCCAATATTTAGAGACGCGTAAAGCGATTGCTCAAGAAGCTAAAGATCAGAAACGAATCTCTCTAGATATTGATAAACGTAAAGCGGAGTTAATAGCGCTTGAAGCAAGAACATTGGCTGCAGAGAACAAACGCCGTACTGAAACAGGACTAAAACCATATTCAAATTGGGAAAGCTACCAAGCAAGTTTGGATGCTTTGGCTGAGTCGAGAGCAAAAATGAAAGTAAACCAGCGCCCAGCTTTGCCAGAAGAAGAGACTTTTGTGAATGAAGCTGCCAACGTTCTGTTAGATTTGGCACATCTAACAAGTAAATAACTAAAAATTCTATTTAGGTAAAATAAAAAAGCATATCTCGGGTATGCTTTTTTATTTCGATTTAAAAAATAACTTGACGTTCAATAGGATAGTGATATTTTAAGTAAAACGAACGCTCTTTAAAAAAGGTGAACCTTCTCGCAATTTTAGGTTGTATATATAAAGGTTGCTTATAACAAAAATAGGTTCATTACTGGAAGTAAATTTTTATGAGTTATATGAGTTATGATAGTAATCTCGTAATAGGCTCTGCATGTATTGCAGTTATCATCTGTTACGTAGCTATTTCATTAGAACAACTCATATTTACGCAACATTCGCCTCGCCAACAAAAAATTATATTATGCTTGAGTGGCATGGTTTTTGGGTTTGCAATTTGGGCAATGCATTTTATCGGAATGTTGGCTTGTGATCTACCACAAGGTTATTCCTTTGATCTAACATTCACAGTGATTTCATATATTATTGCTGCATTGGCGTCGACTTTTGCGATTTGGCTGACAACTCAAGAAACTTTGCCTATTGTACGGCTGATTTTGGGTGGATTGTTGATGGGGTTGGGAATTTCTGGGATGCACTATATCGGCATGCTGGGTTTAAATATTCCAAATCAACAAGTTGATTATGATGTTATTTTAGTGATGCTCTCAGTCATCATGGCTATAAGTGGTTCAGGATTGTCTTTCTGGCTCGCCTTTAAATATAAGAATTCTTTTAATCATAAGATGCTATATAAAATTGCTGTATCGATCATGATCGCGCTCAGCATTGTGGGAATGCATTATATTGGTATGGCTGCGGCGACGATCTCATCGGTGCATGAAAAACATTTTGGAAGTCAACTACACGAAGGACAAGGTATTTTATTGTTTACCATTATTTTTGTAGCGAGTTTGATCCTTGTTTCTGCTTTTTGTGTAGCGATTTTAGAACGAAGATTAGAAGAACGTAGTTTACAGTTATTACAAGCCAATAAAGAGCTTGAAGACTTAGCACTTCAAGACAATCTGACTAAACTTCCAAATCGATTATTTCTAGTTGAATACACAGATGCTTTATTTTTAGGTTATAAAGAAATACAGACTAAAATTGCGTTTATTTATATTGACTTAGATCGCTTTAAATCAGTCAATGATGCATTTGGTCATCATATAGGTGACGAACTTCTGGTTAAACTCGCACAGCGTTTATATCCTTTGCTCAAGGACGGACAAAGACTTATTCGTATTGGTGGAGATGAGTTCATTCTGATTCTTGAAGATTCTAATCGTAATGAAGCTGAAGAAATTGCTGAATTATTCTTACAAAAAATACAAGATGGGTTTCAAATTTCAGGTAAAGAAATCAATATTTCTGCCAGCATTGGAATTGTATTTTTTCCAGATCATGGGCAGAACTTACAAGATTTATTGATTAATGCTGATTCAGCCATGATGCAATCGAAAGAGCAGGGTCGTAATACTTTTAGTGTTTATAGCAGTTCTTTAGACCAACAACACCAAAGCCGAAGTCAATCTAAACTCATCAATGATTTATATAAAGCAGTAGAAGAACAACAATTTATTCTATTTTATCAACCTAAATTCACAGCCGACTACCAAATTTGTGGCGTAGAAGCTTTAATCCGTTGGAAGCATCCAACCCTAGGCTTACTTGCACCGAGCATGTTTATTGATGGTGCTGAGCAAACGGGTCTGATTATTCGTATGGGTTATTGGGCTTTAGAAAAAGCATGTAAGCAAATTCAAGAGTGGGAAGATAAAAAATATGCTTTTGGTCCCATCGCCGTAAATCTTTCAGCTGTGCAATTTGAACATAAGCATTTGATTGAAACTTTAGAAAAATTGATTCAAAAATACCATGTCAAGAATGGTAATTTAATTATTGAGATTACTGAATCTACAGCGATGCATCATATTGATGACAGTATTCAAACCTTTGAGAAATTAAGAAATTTAGGTATTCGACTGGCAATTGATGATTTTGGAACGGGGCATTCGAGTTTCTTGTATTTAAAAGATTTACCGGTAGACGAATTAAAAATCGATCGAGAATTTATCCGTAATTTGTGTGAAGGTTCAAAAGAACAAATCATTTTAGAAAGTATTATTCATTTGGCGATTCGTTTGGGTCTGGTGGTGACGGCAGAAGGCGTTGAAACTGAACAGCAGGCGCAGATTCTTAAACGTTTAGGTTGCCAGCAATTACAAGGTTATTTGTTAGGAATGCCGCTACCTGTAGACCGTTTGGAAACCAATTATAGTATGGTTAAAGCCATACCTTAAATATAAAAATATTCAGCCAACTAAAGACCTAGCACGATCATTCAAACGAGGTTTAAGCTGAGCATAATCACGTTTTACTTAACCATCAGCACTGTATATTGAGATCTACGTTGATCTTTAAAACGATTTGCTTGTCGTCTGTATCGCTCATCCTCTTTCTGGAATTTTTGCTATGTCTGCGCGATCAAAGTGCTTAATCATATAGCAACAATCGTTAAAAACGACGCTAAATCTGATACAATATCGCCAATTTTTGAATTCCCATTTTCCAGTTCAAGTACATATTTATAAATGTGTACATAACTGTGTACATATTGTAGATTTTTTATGTTTAAAGATGAATTAGCGGCGCAAGTCGCTCAGCGACGTACCTTCGCTATTATTTCCCACCCCGATGCTGGTAAAACGACAATGACAGAAAAACTGTTGTTGTGGGGTAAAGCAATCCAAGTTGCAGGTATGGTTAAAAGTCGAAAGTCTGACCGTTCTGCGACATCTGACTGGATGGAAATGGAAAAAGAGCGTGGTATTTCGATTACTACCTCGGTCATGCAGTTCCCTTATAAAAATCATGTTATCAATCTACTTGATACACCGGGACATGAAGACTTCTCTGAAGATACCTATCGTACTTTAACTGCCGTTGACTCCGCGTTGATGGTGATTGATGGTGCAAAAGGGGTCGAGGAACGGACCATCAAATTGATGGAAGTGTGTCGTATGCGCGATACCCCGATCATTTCTTTTGTCAACAAAATGGACCGTGAAATCCGTGAGCCATTAGAATTGCTTGATGAAATTGAAAACGTGCTTAAAATCCGTTGTGTGCCGATTACTTGGCCATTGGGTATGGGGCGTGACTTCGCTGGCGTATATAACATCATTGAAAATAAGCTTTATGTATATAAAGCGGGTTTTGGTTCGACCATTACAGATATTGAAATTCGTGATGGATATGACTATCCAGACATTCGTGAAAAAGTAGGCGATTTGGCCTTTGCTTCATTTGAAGAATCTTTAGAATTGGTGCAAATGGCGAATGATCCGCTAGATCCAGCGGAGTTTTTAGCAGGTCGTCAAACACCAGTGTTGTTTGGTACAGCGTTGGGTAACTTTGCGGTTGACCATGTATTAAATGCATTTATTCAGTGGGCACCACAACCAAAAGCACATCCAACACATGAACGTACTGTTGAAGCAACGGAAGAAGGCTTCAGTGGATTTGTATTTAAAATCCAAGCCAATATGGACCCAAAACACCGTGACCGTATTGCCTTCATGCGTATCTGTTCAGGTAAGTATGAAAAAGGTTTAAAGATGAATCATGTACGCCTGGGTAAAGATGTGCGTATCAGCGATGCATTGACATTCCTTGCGGGTGAACGTGAGCAACTTGAAGAAGCTTGGCCTGGTGATATCATTGGTTTACATAACCACGGTACGATTCAGATTGGTGATACATTCACTTCTGGTGAAAAACTCCATTTTACGGGGATTCCACACTTTGCACCTGAAATGTTCCGCCGTGTACGCTTAAAAGATCCATTGAAATCTAAACAATTACAAAAGGGTTTAAAAGAGCTTTCAGAAGAAGGTGCAACGCAGGTGTTTATGCCGCAAATCAACAATGACTTGATTGTTGGGGCTGTAGGTGTACTTCAGTTTGATGTGGTGGCGTATCGTTTGAAAGAAGAATACAAAGTAGATTGTATTTATGAGCCAGTCAACATCAACACAGTGCGTTGGGTTTCTTGTGATGATGAAAAGAAATTTAATGAATTTAAGAAAAAGGCACATGACCAACTTTCTGTCGATGGTGGTGGGCATTTAACTTATCTCGCACCAAGCCGAGTAAATCTACAATTAATGCAAGAGCGTTATCCGGATATTCAATTCCGTTCTACACGTGAGCATTAAGTTCAGCTAACTTATTGCAAAATGTAAAAACAGCTTCCTTGTGAAGCTGTTTTTGTATCAAAATACAATGCTTTTTGTCCAAAGGGATTTATGCAGTGCAATTTTCAAAAAAAATAATTTCAGTGCTTTGCTTAAGTACAATGGTTTTGGTTGCATGTGATTCTAAAAAAGATCAGAACAAAGATGGTTCTGTATTACAACCCAAACAAGAAGCCGCTGAAGTCTTACCTTATTTAAATATTCAAGAAACCAAAGCTGATTATGCCTTACCGTTTTGTGAAAAGAACAATTGTATTGAAATTGATATTCAAACCATTAAAACCCAAGACAATTGGTTAAATCAGTGGATTGCAAATAGTCAGTCCAAGGTGATTCAGGCACAGATTGATTTAAAACAGAATATGACCTTACAACAGGCAATCAATGCTTTTGTCAAAAAGTCAGATACTTGGCAAGAAGAATTCCCGAAAAATAAAGCCTTTGAACTGCATATGCAAACGCGTATGGCTTCACAACGTAATCAGTATGTTTTGTTGCAAGTTTCAGTCAATAGTTTACAAGCGGACGTCAGTATCAAAGAACGACAATACTTTTTTGTTGCTGACCGGAAAATGAAGAAAAGCTTAAGTATTTTAGATGTGATTGATGCCAAACATCAGAACCAACTGAATACTTGGGTACAAGAAAAATATGCCGAATGGTTAGAAAAGCAAAATAGCGATGTGAAAAAGAATGCGCCTAAAAAGTTATATTGGGGGCAAGCCGATTGGTTCTTTGATGGTGAAGGTGTTGGGTTACATTATCGCGCCAATGAAATTGTCGAAGATGGTACTCAGTTGGATATTTATTTGAGTAAAGAACAGACGCAAAAAATACTCAAGCCTGAAGTGTATCAACGTATGTTCTAAGGTGTATCTTGATCATTCTGCCAATTTTAGCGGGATTTTAAAGCAGAGCGGTTAAGATTAGTTGGTCCTTGTTGAATTGACTCAGCGATCAATAAACTTGAGCCACTTATTGCATAACGCTTCAATTTTCATACAAATTTTGATTGAGGATTTGTATAGAGAAGAATAGGCTAATGAATATAGAGATTAAAAAATCTTGGCTTGATTCATTGGATAGGTTTGTGAAATGTTAAATCAAAAAAGTACTTTAGCGCTTTCAATTCTGGTGATCACTTTAGGGTTAACTGCATGTCAAAAATCTGACTCGAAAAAAGCAGAGCCAAAAGTTGATCAAAGTGCTGCATCTCAAGTGCCTGATACTTCAATGTTATTACAGGGCGATACAGAAAAAGTAAAATTGACATTACCTGAGTGTAATGGCAATACATGCCCTGAGTTTTCTATAGAAAGACTAAAAAGTAATCAGGCTTTTGTTGATGAAACGATTGATCAAGCGATTTTAGATAATCTGGATAAAATGCTGGATATCGCGCAATTGAGTAAAGCGAAAAAAGACGCAGATCAGCAACAAACGGCTTCACAAGCTTCAGCAAGTGAAGTGCAAGTCAATAAAACCCCTGTTCAGCAATTGCAAGAGCGTGTACAACCTTATGCAAATTCATTCCTTGAGATGGATAAAGAGCTTAAAACATTAGGGGCAAGTGGCCAGATCACGATTAGTTTAAGTCCTAAAATTTTAAACTCAGATAAACCTTTAGCGACGGTGGTATTAAATACTAGTAGTTATTTAGGCGGCGCACATGGGGCATCTGCGCAAACCTATTTTAACTTTGATTTGGTGAGTAAAAAACAAGTTGGCTTGGATCAAATCATTGAAGCCAATCAAAAAGCTAAATTTGAAAAATTGGCACATGATGCATTTAAAACTTGGGTTATCGATTCAAAACTTGCTGAAAGCGTCAATGAATATGAACAGGCGTGGAAGTTTACATTATCAGACAATTTCTATTTGGGTAAACAAGGTCTGATTTTACAATATGGTGAATATGATATCGGGCCTTATGTTGTTGGCTTACCGCGCTTGATGATTCCTTACGATCAGTTAAAAGGCGTGTTGAAAAGTCAATATTTCCCAGCGGAGATGCAAGTTGATCAGCCAAGCAGTTCTGCACCTGTTGCAAGTGGGAAAGCGAAATCCTAATGCCTTGGCCTTTGTTTGATACACATACACATTTTGATGTTCCTGATTTTGATCTGGATCGAGAACAATTGGCCTATCAAGCAAAAAAGGTAGGTGTAGAACATTTGATTTTGATTGGGTTTTTATATGAACGCTTTCAAGATTTGATTGACACTCAACAATTTTTAAATCAGTTAAATAATGCACCCCGAAGCCATCTTGCACCGGGGTTGCATCCCTTTTATATCGAACAACACCGCCTAGAGCATTTAAATGCTTTGGAAAATATACTGAAAACTGAAGCTTGTATTGCGGTTGGTGAAATAGGCTTGGACACGTTTCTTAAACAGCATAAACAAGCTGAAATTTTTCAAAAACAACAAGATTTTTTTTCAGCCCAAATTGAACTCGCCCAGCAATACGATAAGCCAATTCTTCTACATATTCGTAAGTCACATGCTGAAGTTCTTGCAATGTTGAAACAGCACCAGTTTAAACATGGTGGTATTGCACATGCTTTTAGTGGGGGGGTAGAAGAGGCGAAAGCCTTTATTAAATTAGGCTTTAAACTCGGTATCACAGGGCAAATTACCAATCCAAATGCGAAAAAACTGCATACAGTTGTACAAGCGGTTGGTGCGGAACATTTAGTACTAGAAACCGATTGTCCAGATATGACACCGTTGTGTTGCCAGACATCTGACCAGCAGCATACCCGTAATACGCCGGTGAATTTGCCTTTTGTCTTGACGGGTTTAGCTGAAAGCTTGGCAATTGAACGAACAACACTTGCAGGTGTATTGTGGAAAAACTCACATGAATGCTTACATTTACCGATGTAAATTTGAATAAAAATAACCAATCAACAACACCTAAAATAATTATTTGTCTTAGATTTAAAGAAGTACTCCAAGTAGCCAATAAGAAAGTCAACGCCAAGCTGGAGGTTTAACCAATGGCAAAATATGGTCATATCAATAGTTTAAATTCTTTGCAAAACTTAACTGTAGGGAATACAAATTATAAAATTTTTAGTTTAAATCAGGTTCAAGCGAGTTTAGGTGATATTTCAAAATTGCCTAAATCACTCAAAGTACTGCTGGAAAACTTACTCAGATTTGAAGATGATGTAACAGTGAGGCAAAGCGATATTCAAGCGATTGTCGATTGGCAGAACAATAAAACTTCAGATCAAGAAATCCAGTATCGCCCTGCACGAGTATTGATGCAAGATTTTACTGGTGTACCTGCTGTTGTAGATTTGGCTGCGATGCGTGCAGCTGTACAAAAAGCCAATAAAGATCCCAATTTAATTAATCCTTTATCTCCAGTAGATTTGGTCATTGATCACTCTGTGATGGTGGATCATTTTGGGACAGATCATGCGTTCGAAGAAAATGTTGAAATTGAGATGCAACGCAATGGAGAACGTTATCAATTCCTCCGTTGGGGGCAGTCTTCATTTAATAATTTTAGTGTGGTACCACCTGGAACAGGGATTTGTCACCAAGTCAATTTAGAATACCTAGCTCAAGCAGTGTGGCTGGGTGAAAGTGAGGGTGAGGTATTTGCATTTCCCGATACCTTAGTTGGTACAGATTCACACACCACGATGATTAATGGCTTAGGTGTATTGGGTTGGGGCGTGGGGGGGATTGAAGCCGAAGCGGCCATGCTTGGACAGCCGATTTCAATGCTGATTCCAGAAGTGATTGGTTTTAAATTGACAGGAAAATTGCGTGAAGGAATTACCGCAACGGATTTAGTTTTAACTATTACTCAGATGCTACGTAAAAAAGGCGTGGTGGGTAAATTTGTTGAATTTTATGGTGATGGGCTCGCATTTCTACCGCTTGCAGACCGTGCAACCATTGCCAATATGGCGCCCGAATATGGTGCAACATGTGGCTTTTTTCCGATTGATGAAATCACTCTAGGGTATATGCGTTTAACGGGTCGTAAAGAAGATCGTATTGCATTGGTTGAGGCTTATTGTAAAGAACAAGGCTTATGGCGTCATACTGGGGATGAACCTGTATTTACCGATGTGCTTGCATTGGATATGGGAACCGTTGTAGCAAGTGTTGCTGGCCCGAAACGTCCGCAAGATCGAGTGGCATTGCCTGATATCCCACAAACTTTTAGTGACTTAATGGCGCTGGATCTTAAGCCAGCTAAAGGTGAGGAAAAAGAACGTTTAGCCAATGAGGGTGGGGCCGGTAACGCCATTGATTCAAAACAATCTGCATTACAAAATGAAGAACCACATTGTGTGATTGACGGTAAACGCTACCCATTGACGGATGGGGATGTGGTGATTTCTGCGATTACCTCATGTACCAATACTTCTAATCCAAGTGTGATGTTGGCTGCGGGTTTGTTGGCAAAAAAAGCCATCGAAAAAGGCATTCAACGTAAGCCATGGGTGAAAAGCTCTCTAGCACCAGGCTCTAAAGTCGTAACCGATTATTTAGAAGCGGCAGGTTTGATGTCTTATTTAGACCAGTTGGGCTATAACCTGGTTGGTTATGGTTGTACCACATGTATTGGTAATTCAGGGCCATTACCCCAACCGATTGAAGATGCTATTCAGTGCCACGACCTGAATGTTGCATCGGTACTTTCAGGCAACCGAAACTTTGAAGGGCGGGTACATCCTTTGGTAAAAACCAATTGGCTAGCATCACCGCCTTTAGTGGTTGCATTTGGCTTATTGGGCACCATTTGTAGTGACATTACCAGCACAGCATTGGGGCATGATCAGCAAGGACAACCAGTATATTTAAAAGATATTTGGCCGAGTCAAATCGAGATTGATGAGGTGCTGCAAAAAGTCAATACAGCGATGTTCCATAAAGAATATGCGGCAGTTTTTGATGGTGATGAAAAATGGCAAGCAATTCAAATCCCTGACTCTGAAACCTATGAATGGGATGAAAACTCAACGTATATTCGTCATCCTCCATTCTTTGAAGGCATTGATCAACCCGCGAAACCAATTAAAGATATTCTCAATGCAAATATCTTGGCCGTTCTTGGCGACTCAGTCACAACAGATCATATTTCTCCTGCGGGGAATATCAAGAAAGACAGTCCAGCAGGTCGTTATCTAGAAGCGCAGGGTGTCGATCAAAAGGACTTTAACTCTTATGGATCTCGTCGTGGCAATCATGAAGTGATGATGCGAGGAACCTTTGCCAACATTCGTATCAAGAATGAAATGCTCAATGGTGAAGAGGGCGGCAATACCCTCTATATCCCGACAGATGAGAAGTTAGCCATTTACGATGCTGCGATGAAGTATCAGCAAGATGGTACGCCGTTGGTCATCATTGCAGGTAAGGAATATGGTACAGGCTCATCACGTGACTGGGCGGCGAAAGGCACCAATCTTTTAGGAGTAAAAGCGGTAATTACTGAAAGTTTTGAACGAATCCATCGTTCAAATCTGGTTGGTATGGGGGTTTTACCGTTGCAATTTGTGGATGGTCAAACTCGTCAATCACTCAACTTAACTGGGCGTGAGCAACTGTCGATTTATGGACTTTCTGATGACATACAACCACATGAAAGTTTAGATGTGGAGGTTAAACGTGTTGATGGTTCAATAGATCGTTTCAAAGTGTTATGCCGTATTGATACTTTGAATGAAGTGGAATATTTTAAAGCAGGTGGTATCTTGCATTATGTGCTGCGTAATTTAATCGCTTCATAGCCTAATCAATAAATCACGATTTATTTCAGTTCTCCAAGCCCTGTATAGAATGCAGGGCTTTTTTTATTGAGTTGAAGCAAGACACGCTGTTTATAAATGAGTAAAATAACGAGGTATTTTTGAGTTGATATTAGACATGACTGAACTTTTCCAAAATGATGAATATGAGCGCCGTTTTGCAGGTGTAGCCAAAATTTATGGAGAAGAGACATTCAATCACTATGAAAAAAGTCATGTCATGGTGATCGGTATTGGTGGGGTCGGCTCATGGGCGGTCGAAGCCTTAGCACGTACAGGGGTTGGCGAGTTAACACTGGTCGATATGGATTCAGTGGCTGCTTCAAATATCAACCGACAGCTGCCTGCAATGACCTCTACTTTAGGTCATGAGAAAATTGAAGTCATGGCGGAACGTTGTCGTTCAATTAATCCTCGGATCAAGATCAATTTGATTGATGATTATCTCAGCCCTGACAATGTGAAAGAAATTTTAGAAAATGTTCCTGATATTATTTTAGATTGCATTGATGACGTTAAGGCAAAATTTGCACTCATGCTACATTGCCGTTTTAATAAAATTCCTTTGATTGTTTCGGGTGGGGCCGGTGGTAAGCTAGATCCTCTAAAAATTCGTGTTGCTGATTTATCTAAAACAGAACAAGATCCGATGCTTGCTAAATTGCGGAGTCAGTTGCGCGCCAAAGGCATTTGTAAGAAACCAAAAGAAAAATTTGGTATTACTTGTGTTTATTCAATTGATAATCCTTTTTCCAGTGCTGATGTGTCTGCGAGTGCAGGCTTGCGCTGTGGTGGATATGGCTCGGCTGTGGTGGTGACTTCTAGTTTTGCGATGGTCGCCGTTGCAGAAGTGTTGAAAAAGTTAGATCGGATCAAATAAGCGCTTGGTATTTTTAAGTAAAAGTTTAGGTTCATTTAAAAATCATAAAAATTCAGTTAAATTAATCTGAAATAAACGCAATAACAGAGAACAATCAAAATGAGTTTTTTCAAAAAGTTATTTGGAAAGAAACAACAACAAATACAAATCAATCGAAACCGCTATGCTGAATTTTGGCAATGGTTTGAACAGCATCAAGAGGATTTTCACCGTATTGTGGATGAGTTAAATCAAGATACGATTCAGGCGGATTTCTTTGATAAATTATCGCCTGAATTGGCCAAAGTTCATGGTGGAATTTTTTTCCTTACCGGGATGCTTGATTCACAAACAGCTGAATTAATTTTAACGCCAGATGGTGTTGTGGCAAACATTGTATTTGTAGAGGAATTGGTGGCAGTAGCCCCTGAAATTCCCGGCTGGAAATTTACCGCACTTAAACCCGCAAGTGATATTCAGCAAACCAGTATTGGTATGCATGGTCATGAGTTTAGTCAAAAAACGCTATCGTTTTATTTAAAAGACCATGAAGAATATCCAGATGAAATTGATCTCGTGGTTGTGCATGATCAATATAATGAAGCTCAAAAAGCTGAATTCTTACAAGCAGTTTATATCTTTTTGGATAATTATTTGGGCGAATATGATTCGATTACAAAACTAGATCAAGTTTCGCTGCAATTCAGACAAGATGCTGAAAAAGAATTAATGCCTATCGATCGTTTAAAGAATATTTTAATTTTAAAGAACGGTGAAATTTCTCGCTTAGACAAAATAACTCGTTCAAGTACTGATGAAGATGAATATATCAGTTTGGAGGGGGAGACCAATGAAAGTTTGCCTTTGGTGGCGATCTTAAATAGTACCCTTTTAACATGGGATCAAAAGGCTTCTCACCCTTGGATGATGCTGGTTGAAATACCTTATGCCGGTCAGAACTCCAGTGGTATGCCATCTGCTACAGATTATGAGTTGCTTAACACGATTGAAGAAGAATTATTAAATGAGCTAAAAGATTTTGAAGGGTATTTAAATATTGGACGCGAAACGGGTAATAACTTAAGAACTATGTATTTTGCTTGTAAAGAGTTTAGAAAACCCGCCAAAGTTATAGATCAGGTGGTTGAAAAATATCAGAACAATTTTGAAATCGATGTCAGCCTATTTAAAGATAAATATTGGCGTTGTTTAAATAAGTTTGGTTGTTAACTATGCTGAAAAGTCGCTTGAAATGCTCTAATGCTCTATAGCATTCAGACCATAAACATGGACAGCTTAGAGAATGAAGAGGCTTTTTAATCGACCTATCCTCGATCTTAAAATAACCCTATTGGCGATCCTACTGATTGGTGGGATTGCATATTACCTTTATTCAACGGTTCGTCATTTTCAGGCGGTCAACCAATTGGATGAAGCTAAAACAATAATGCGTGATATACAGAACTTGTTCGGATGGTCAATCCTTCAACCTCAAGGGGATGCAATTCAAGTCTGTAATTTGCAAAATATCCAACAGATCAGCAAACAAGAAGAGTTTCAAAAGATCAAGCAACTGTTGGGCTGGGAGGTCAATATTCAACAACACAGCAAATATGTTGAAAGCATAAAAGTATATGCTGCGCCTGATTTACACGGCTGTATTATACGTGCTTATTTTCGAAAAGACGCCTTTGTAAGTGATGATCTTGCTGGCAAATATATTACTTACCAATATGATTTTAAAAAAAGCACCACAATATGCGTCACAAATATAAAAAAGTATGCTTTAGTGAAATCTTGCACGCGTT
>Ga0256903_1000085_pt1 | contig 28165 bp, 21 predicted proteins | sample MC6MC0741MT_FD_190195 | JGI IMG/M metagenome (GOLD analysis project Ga0256903, IMG submission 190195) | Metatranscriptome of enriched soil aggregate microbial communities from Iowa State University, Ames, United States - MC6-MC0741-MT... | ecosystem: Environmental > Terrestrial > Soil >... | reverse complement strand
TTACATGAGTAATACACATTTTTAGATATATTAAATTATGAATAAGTTAGTTTAAATATTTATAAGTAATTGATTGTTAAATCAAAATAATAAAAATATAGTGCTTCTAAATCATTAGAAACTGAGAAAGAAATGAAAAAACTACTGCTTTTAAGTGCGATCAGTTTAATCGTCACAGGGAATACTTATGCAGCGAAAGAATTTTTAAATGTATCCTACGATCCTACCCGAGAATTTTATCAAGAATATAACAAAAGTTTTGGTCAATATTGGAAATCAAAAACAGGCCAAGATATTGAATTTAAACAGTCTCATGGTGGTTCTGGCAAGCAAGCACGCTCAGTAGTAGATGGTTTGCAAGCAGATGTGGTGACACTGGCTTTGGCTAATGATATTGATGAAATTGTCAATGCAGGTTTGATTGAAAAAGGCTGGCAAAAAGAATTTCCGAATAATTCTGCACCCTACACATCTACTGTTGTTTTTTTAGTGCGTAAGGGCAATCCGAAAGCAATTAAGGATTGGAATGATCTGGTAAAACCAGGGGTTGAAATTATTACACCAAACCCTAAAACAGGCGGTGCACCACGCTGGATTTATTTATCAGCATGGGGTTATGCACTAAAACAACCGGGTGGTAATGATGCAAAAGCGCGTGAATTAGTCAAACAAATATATAAAAATGTCAAAGTGTTAGATTCAGGCGCTCGTGGCTCGCTCACAACATTTGCGGATCGTGGTATTGGCGATGTTTTGTTGTCTTGGGAAAATGAAGCAATTTTGGCGACGTCTGGTCCAGATAAAGATAAATATCAAATTATTTATCCATCGATTTCAATTCTAGCCGAGCCTTCAGTCGCAATCGTCGATAAAGTGGTTGATAAAGATGGCAATCGTAATTTAGCAAAAGGCTATTTAAATTATCTTTATTCACCAGTAGGGCAGGACTTGGCAGCAAAATATAATTTCCGTCCGCGTAATGCCAAAGCTGCGGGCAAATATTCGGCAAAATTTCCAAAAATTAAACTCTTTACCATAGATCAAGTTTTTGGCGGCTGGGCAAAAGCGCAAAAAACCCATTTTGCCAATGGGGGGATTTACGATCAATTTACGGCTGAAAAGTAATTTGAATCAAATACAAACAAGTCCTCTTTGATCAAAGGGGGGCTTTTTTAGCTTGAAATATTTGTGATAAAACAAATAAAACAGACAAAATATAAGCCACAGTGATGTTGAGCGCTTTCATCAATTAAAACCATAGATGGATTTTTAATCTGTTCTAAGTTTGCGGGTATTTCGCTTTTTGATTGAAGTTTATTCGCTTATTTCATATATTTAGAATAATTTTAGCGATGTTAGCACTCATAATATGAAAACTAATTTTAAAGCACTGATGAGTGCTGTGGTTATGGTGACGGGATTAACTGTTGCAACGACAGCAAGTTATGCTGCTGACCGTGAATTTTTAAATGTGTCTTATGATGCAACGCGTGAGTTTTATGATGAGTTTAATAAATCATTTGGTGCTTACTGGAAATCTCGTACAGGTAAGACTGTTGATTTTAAACAATCGCATGGTGGTTCGGGAAAACAAGCGCGTGCCGTGGTTGATGGCTTAAAAGGTGATGTGGTGACCTTAGCTTTGGCCAATGATATCAACGAAATTGTGAAATCAGGTCAAATTAACCCAGGATGGGAAAAAGAATTTCCAAATAACTCAGCACCGTATACGTCTACCGTTGTGTTTTTGGTACGCAAAGGTAATTCCAAAGGCATCAAGGATTGGACAGATTTGACCAGACCTGGGGTACAAATCATTACGCCTAACCCTAAAACAGGTGGTTTACCTCGCTGGATCTATCTCTCAGCTTGGGGCTATGCACTTAAACAACCAGGTGGTAATGATGCTAAAGCACGTGATTTTGTTTCTAAGATGTACCATAACGTAAAAGTTATGGATCCAGCTGCACGTGCATCGATGACCACATTTGCTGAACGTGGGATTGGTGATGTTTTACTGACGTGGGAAAATGAAGCCATGGTGAGTAAGAAAGCATCTGGCAATAAGTTTGATATTGTCTACCCCTCGATGTCAATTTTGACTGAACCATCAGTGGCAATTGTTGATAAAACAGTAGAGAAGAATGGCAATAAATGGTTAGCAACGGGTTATATTAACTATTTGTATTCTCCAATAGGTCAAGATATGGCAGCACGCCATTTCTATCGCCCGCGCAATGCAAAAATCTTAGCTAAATATTCCAATCAATTCCCTGAACTGAAAACTTTTACGATTGATGAAGTCTTTGGTGGTTGGGCAAAAGCGCAACAAACTCACTTTGCCAATGGCGGTGTTTTTGATCAGATTTATAATAGCAAGCGCTAAACATCAACTATTTTGATTGAATCAACCTCCTTTTTAGGAGGTTTTTTCATTCTGTTATGAATCATTTAGACTAATATTAAACTGAGTAATCAATTTAACTATGGATATTGTACTAAGGCTCGCAACTGAAGATGATATTGAGATTATTTTTGATATACGAACGTCAGTCAAAGACAACCATTTGTCAAAACAACAACTGACTGAACTTGGTATCACTGAGTTGGTAATATTAGATTTGATTCAAAATACTTCGACTGTCTAGCTTACAGAGCTACAGCATCAAGCGTGTGGTTTTTCGATTGCAGATTTAACTGAGAGCAGTGTATTTGCCATGTTTGTCCAGCCCGATTTTGAAGCCAAAGGTGTCGAAACTGCGCTTTTGAAAAAATCAGAAGATTTATTATTTGAATCTTTTCACGAAATTTGCTTAGAAACTGATCAAAAAAGTCGTACTTTTGAATTTTATCTCCGACAGGATTGGCGTGTTTCAGAGTATTTTGACAAGGGTGATGTGAAAATGGTCAAGACACAATAACGCTTTGTAGCAGAATGAATGAGCCATTTTTTGTACTGAACTTTTATAAAATGCACTTTAAAACGGTTTTCTCTATAAAAAGTAATATTTCCCTACAAAAAGTCGTTTGGAGCTTTGGCAAAACAAGGTAATAATGTGCAGTTACTTTTTTTGCTTAAACTGAAACCATAATTATGTCTCATATTTCTGTATTACTACATGAAACTGTCGATGCTTTACTTGCAGATCGCAATACAGGAATTTACGTGGATGGGACATTTGGACGTGGTGGACACACGCGTTTATTGTTATCTAAATTAGATGAACATTCAAAAGTTTATGCTTTTGATAAAGATCCACAAGCGTTAGAAGTAGCATATCAGTTAGAAAAAGAAGATCCTCGTTTTAAAATTATTCATGCCAGTTTTGCAGATTTACAACAAGAATTAAATCAATTGGATATTTATCAAGTCGATGGGGTTATGGCAGATTTAGGGGTGTCATCACCACAGCTAGATCAAGCAGATCGTGGTTTTAGTTTTATGAAAGATGGACCACTTGATATGCGTATGGATAATTCTCAAGGACAAACAGCCGCAGATTGGCTACTGGATGTCGATGAAGAACATTTGGCCAATGTGATTTTTCAATATGGTGAGGAACGTTATAGTCGTCGTATTGCACGTGCGATTAAGCAAGCAGGTTATATCGAAACCACTGGAAAATTAGCGGAAATTGTTAAAGTTGCGCATCCAAAGTGGGAAAAGAATAAACATGCTGCGACACGGACGTTCCAAGCTATTCGTATTGAAATTAATAAAGAACTCGATGACGTACATACCTTTTTACCTCAAGCCGTAGATTTGTTAAAATCAAATGCACGTTTGGCTGTCATTAGTTTCCACTCACTTGAAGACCGGATTATTAAACAATTTATTCAAAAAGAATCAACGTTGCCAGAAGATAATGGTTGGGGATTACCTCAAAAAGTACAAGATACTCGTCGACTGAAAAAAGTAGACAGAATTCGTGCCAGCGAGGAAGAAGTCAAAGCCAATCCTCGTTCACGTAGTGCATGGCTTCGAGTTGCAGAACGCTTAGAACAAAAAGGCGCAGAATGAAACAAGAAATTATAGAAGAATCAAGTCATAAGCTGGCCATTAAAAAAACCATTGTTTATGGTGTATTGGTTGCTGCTGTGTTGATCAGTGCCTTTATGGTGGTGTTGCAAGTTTTTGCCTATCGTCATGATTTCCGTGATCTAAATAGCTACATGCGTGAACGTGAAGATATCAATGCAGAATGGGGACGTTTGCTCATTGAACAACAAACATTTGGTGCAACTGCACAAATTGGAACGCGTGCAGTGACACAATTGAGAATGTATTCACCGCCAGCTGCGCAAACAGTTGTCATTTCATTACCAACTGAATCAGAGCAGAAGAAGTAAGGCATCTGTATGGCAGATAAGCAAACTAAACCAACCCGGCAGCCGCGTAAAAAGCAGCCTTCAATTACCCAGAAAAGTACTGTATCGATAGATATGTGGCGTTTCTATTTAATGTGGGGCGTGGTTCTTTTATGTTTTGTGGGTTTGGTCGGTCGCGCATTTTATGTGCAAGTGATTAACAAAGACTTTTTACAAAATAAAGCCAATGCCAATATCCTACGTTCTGAAACATTAAAAGCCATGCGTGGTGTGATTAGTGATCGTCATGGCGTGCCTCTGGCAATCAGTTCCCCAATCATGAAAGTAGTGATTGATCCACGGGAGTATTTTGAGACTAAAAAACAGTTTGATACTATTACGGCTGAATTACAAAAAACACCCAATAGTCGCAAGCTTAAACGTCAACTGCCTGATGAAAATTTAAATCTAGATGAGTTAGCAGATGCAGTTGGTCTTGATCGCGCAGATTTAAAAAAGCGATTAAGTGAACGTCCTCGTTCTCGTTATTTGGTACTCAAAAAAGAAGTTCCACCACCTCAGGCTGATTTTATTACACAGCATAAATTTGCTGGTGTTTATGCAGAGAAAACCTACAAACGTTACTATCCTCAGCCACAACCCAATGCGCAAATTATTGGTCTCACCAATAGTGAAGGAACGGGGATTGAGGGTTTAGAGATGCAATTGAACACACGTCTGGCGGGTGAAGATGGTGAGCAAAAGATTTCTCGTGATAAACATGGTAACCGTATTACCACGCCTGAAGTGGTGAAAGAAGTTAAAGCAGGGGAGAACATCACCTTAAGTATCGATTCACGTTTGCAATATATTATGTATCGTGAGTTGACTGCGGTGGGTGTTGCCAATAATGCACGTTCCGCTTCTGCAATTGCTGTGGATGTAAAAACGGGCGAAATTCTGGCTATGGCGAGTTGGCCTTCTTATAATCCCAATGATAAAAATGGCTTAAGTAATAAAGATGCTATGCGGAACCGTGGTGCAATTGACATGTTTGAACCTGGTTCAACCATGAAACCTTTTACTATTGCCGCAGGCTTAGAAAGTGGCAAATATACGCCTAACTCTGTGGTTAGTACTAGTCCTGGTTCGATGCGTTTAGGCTCCCATACTATTCGTGATACGCATAATTATGGTTCGTTGACCGTCACTGGTGTGATTATCAAATCTTCGAACGTGGGATCGGCAAAGATTGCCTTGTCTTTACCAAAAGAAACTTTACCAAGTTTCTTTAGAAAAGTGGGTTTTGGTCAGCGTTCTGCAGTTAAATTCCCAGGTGAGAGTGGAGGTTTAGTACTTCCACCTGAAAAGTTAAATTCTTCACAAATTGGCACAATGGCCTATGGTTATGGTTTAAATGCTACTATTTTACAGTTGGCGCAAGGCTATGCAATGTTGGCCAATCATGGTGTGGAATATCCTTTAAGTCTCTATAAATTAAATGATCAGCCCAAAGGTAAACAGGTTTTAGCTCCTAAAATTGCTGATGAAGTTTTGTTGATGTTAGAGCAAGTCACGATGCCCGGTGGTACTGCAAAACAAGCCAATATTCCTGGTTATCGCGTGGGTGGTAAAACAGGTACAGCACATAAGTTGCGTCCTGACCACAGAGGCTATTCGAATACTGAATACCGTGCTTTATTTGCTGGTGTGGCACCGATTAGCGATCCTCGTTTAGCAGTTATTGTTGTAGTCGAAAATCCGCGGGGACAATATTATGGTGGTTTGGTTGCAGCCCCAGTATTTGCTCGAATTATGCAAGAATCTTTACGTTTAATGAATGTGCCTTTAGATAAACCTCTTGAAACGGCTAAGGCCAAGCCATAGGTAAACCATAATGATTAATTTTCAAGATATTTATAAAGTTGATAATACAAAGACGTGGATGTCTGAGTCATTTAATGGCTTTTCTCTAGATAGTCGTTATGTACAACAAGGACAAATTTTTATTGCTTTAACCAGTTATTCGCAACCAGAAAAAACAGCACAATTCGCTCAAATTGCTTTAGACAAAGGCGCATTGGCGATTATTAGTGAAACAGATTTAGGTTTTGAATCTGCATTGATCTGCCCAGATGTTCGTCAGTTAATGGGTCAATGGCAAAAACAATATTTACAAGCAACATCCCCTGTAAAAGCTGCGCGAATTCTTGCAGTCACAGGAACCAATGGTAAAACTACGATTTCACGCCTCGTTGCTGAATTACTGGCATTGCAAAATAAAAAATGTGCAGTAATGGGAACCACAGGTAATGGGATTTTGCCAAACCTAGAAGCGTCTTCACATACCACTTTAGATGCTTTACATTTACAAAGTCTTTTGCATGAATTTTCTATGCAAGGTGCTGAATTCGCTTCTATTGAGGCAAGTTCACATGGTTTGGCACAAGGTCGTTTAAATGGTTGTGATATTGAGATTGCTGCATATAGTAATCTGAGTCGAGATCACTTGGATTATCACGGGACGCTTGAAGCCTATGCTGAAGCAAAAGCGTTACTGTTTAAATTTGCTACGCTAAAAGTTGCGGTAATTAATATAGACGATGCGCATGCAGATCTAATGATGAATGCGGCAAGTAGCAATCTGTCACATCCAAAAGTATTGACCTATTCAACCTCTAAAGCGGCTGATTACCAAGTATTTGGGATTAAATATAGCCTAGATGGAGCAACATTCCATCTAAAAACAGCCAAAGCTGAATTTACTGTGAATAGCCCATTACTTGGGCATTTTAATATTGAAAATTTGGTGGCCAGTTTAATTGTTGCTGAGCAAGCAGGTTTTGATTTAAAGCAACTTATCGCAGTTGTACCTAACCTAAAAGGTGCACCTGGACGTATGCAAGTGATTCGTGATCAAGATCGTCTGTTTGTGGTGGATTATGCACATACACCAGACGCTTTAACTCAGGTTTTAAAAACCTTAAAACGTCATGTTGAAAATCAGCTTTGGGCTGTCTTTGGTTGTGGTGGCGATCGAGATCGCGGTAAACGCCCATTGATGACCAAAGCAGCTTTGGAACAAGCCAATCCTGTGATCATCACATCAGATAATCCGCGTACAGAAAATCCTGAGCAAATTTTTGCCGATATGAAGCATGAAATTGATTTTAGCCAGCATGAGGTTCACGAAATCCGTGATCGCCGTGAAGCAATCAAATATGCAGTAAAGCATGCACAATCAGGTGATATTGTTGTGATTGCCGGAAAAGGGCATGAAAATTATCAAGAAATTGATGGTGTCCGTCATTGGTTTGACGATATCGTTGAAGTGCAATCGGCAATAGATACACAGCACAATAAACCCAATTCAGCTTATCCAGCTCATTAGGACTAAGAGATGCACACCTCTACCACCAGTACTGTGCCTTTGGAGCCATGGTCAGCAGCACAACTTGCTGAAGCAACTCAAGGTTATTGGTATTTAGATCAAGCACCACAAGGTGAAATTAAACGTATTTTGACTGATTCACGTCATGCTGAATTAGGTGATGCTTTTTTGGCGCTCAAAGGTGAGCGTTTTGATGCACATGATTTTGTTGCCCAAGTGGCTGCGAATGGCTGCCAAATTGCCATTGTTAGCCATCCAATTGAAGCAAATATCTGCCAACTTGTCGTGGCGGATACTCGTTTGGCATTGGGGCATTTAGGCGCGTATCGTCGGGCTCAACATCCACAATTAAAAGTGATTGCACTTACAGGTAGTAGTGGTAAGACCACCACCAAAGAGATGTTGGGGAGTATTCTTTCACGTTTAGCCCCGACCTTGATTACACGTGGCAATTTAAATAATGATCTTGGTGTGCCAATGATGTTATTGGAGCTACGTTCAGAGCATCAATATGCGGTGATGGAACTTGGTGCAAGCCATCAAGGTGAAATTGATTACACCTCAAATCTTGTACAGCCACATGTTGCTGGTATTCTAAATATTGGAACTGCACATTTAGGCGAATTTGGTGGACGTGATGGAATTTGCCGTGCTAAATCTGAAATTTACCGTCATATTGATCCAGCTGGAATAGCAATTGTTCCTGCTCAGGATGATTTTACGAATACGATTCGCCAAGTGGTACATACTGAGCAAGTGTTAAGTTTTGGTCAGGGTGGCGAAGTCTTTGCGACGGATGTTCAGTTACACGCACAGTCTACAATCTTTACACTTAATACGCCTCAAGGTGTAAGAACGGTCAATCTGCCTTTTGCAGGCGAACATAATGTTCATAATGCAGAAGCAGCGACAGTATTTGCTTTGGCGATTGGTGTTGAGTTAGACGATATTGTGATTGGCTTGGAGTCGGCACAAGGTGCAAAAGGGCGTTTGAATTTTATTCATAAGCGCAAGCACTTATTTATTGATGATACCTATAATGCCAATCCGACTTCAATGCGTGCAGCAGCTGAAGTACTTGCGCAACAGCAAGGGATCAAAGTGATGGTGATTGGCGATATTGGCGAACTGGGCGATACTGCTGCTCAGCAACACTATATGTTGGGTCGTGATCTGGTTTCAGTGGATGGGATCGACTTTGTTGTCGCGGTAGGGGAGTTTGCGCCTGCCACACAAGAAGGTGCGCGAAGTACTCAATATGGTAAAAAATTACAAGCTTTTCTTAACCAAGAACAAGCTTTACCTTTATTGTTAAGTTTAATTGCAACACATCAACCACAGTCCATGAGTTTCTTGTTTAAAGGTTCTCGCTATACCCATATGGAAACGTTGATGGCTGATTTGATGGAGAAAGTTTAATGCTGTATTGGTTATTTCAACACTTGGCGGGTTATGAAAACGCGTTCCAAGTTGTTCGATACTTATCGTTACGAGCATTGCTCAGTGTACTCACTGCACTTGCGATTGGTTGGGCCTTGGGACCAGTAATGATCCGTAAATTACAAGCGCTCAAATATGGTCAGGCGGTTAGTTCATATGCACCTGAAAATCATGCCAAAAAAATGGGTACGCCCACTATGGGTGGGATTTTAATTCTGCTTTCAATTGGGATTAGTACTTTACTGTGGGCAGATTTATCCAATCCTTATGTATGGATTGTCTTGGCTGTTATGGTGATCTTTGGTGCTGTAGGATGGGCGGATGATTGGATTAAAGTACGCTATAAAGACAATGCGGGCTTACCTGCTAAGAAGAAGTTCTTTTGGACTTCAGTTGGTTCTTTAGGTGCGGGTATTGCTTTGTATATAATCGCCACTCAGCAAGACAGTCCTGTACATACTGCGAATATGTTGGATTTATTGATTCCATTTTTTAAAAATCTGAGCATTCCATTGTCGTCCATTCCGTTGGGTATTGGATTTATTATTTTTACCTATCTGGTGATTAATGGTGGATCAAATGCAGTAAATTTGACAGATGGCTTAGATGGCTTAGCGATTATGCCGATTGTCTTGGTTGCTGCAGGTTTAGGTGTTTTTGCATATTTGGCAGGTGATATCCGCTTTGCCAATTATTTACATATTCCTTATGTAAAATATACGTCTGAGCTGGTGATTATTTGTGCTGCAATGATTGGGGCTGGTTTAGCATTTCTTTGGTACAACGCGCATCCTGCCCAAGTCTTTATGGGGGATGTAGGGGCGTTATCATTGGGGGCAATGTTAGGTACAATCGCGGTAATGGTTCGTCAAGAAATCGTCTTTGCTATTATGGGTGGTGTATTTGTTGTAGAAGCAATCTCCGTATTCTTGCAAATCGGATCGTTGCGTATGCGGAATAAGCGTGTATTTCTTATGGCGCCGTTACATCATCATTATGAGAAAAAAGGCTGGCGTGAGACTCAAGTGGTGATTCGTTTTTGGATTATCACAATTATGCTGGTAGTTTTGGGTCTAATGACATTAAAATTACGTTAAGCCAGAGTGATTTGAAAAAGTCGGCATTTGCCGGCTTTTTTATGGCCAAAAAATATCTTTTTGGAGAATGCAATGAATTTGTTGATGTGCCCCGTATGTCGTGAGGTATTGAGCCTATCGGATCGGACTTGGCGCTGTGTAAACAATCATAGTTATGATTTAGCAAAACAAGGCTATGTAAATTTACATGTAGTACAACATAAGCATAGTAAAAATCCTGGAGATACGCCTGAATCTGTACAAGCACGACGTGGATTTTTAAGTGGTGGATTTTATGCACCTTTACAACAAGCCGTTGTTGAGAAAATTCGTGGGTTGCGTGTTGAAAACCTACTGGATATCGGTTGTGGTGAGGGCTACTATACCGATGCTATGCAGCAAGAAGTGATGCAATGTATTGGTGTTGATATTGCAAAAAATGCGGTTCAAGTTGCTGCAAAACTCAATAAAGACGTGACATGGATTGTGGGTACAGGTGCAACCTTACCTGTATTGGATCATTCTATTGATTTGTGTACCAGCTTATTTAGTCCGATCCCTGAAGAAGAAATACTCAGAGTTCTTAAGCCTAAGGCTTATTTGATGGTGGTGACACCTGCTCCTGAGCATTTATATGCAATGCGTGAGGGTTTGTTTGATGAAGTTAAAGCGCATGAACCACAAAAATTTGTAGAGCAATTACAATCCTCTTTTGAGTTAATTGAGCAGCCTATTGTTGAAACAACGTTTGAGTTGGATCAAGCACAATTAAAAAACTTGATTGCGATGACCCCCTATGCTTATAAAGCAAAACCTGAAAAGCGTTTGGCTTTAGAGGCACACATTAAAACCACATTAAAAGCTGCATTCCAAATTTATATTTTTCAAAAAAAATAACAGAAATCTTAGCCATAAAAAATGCCATCAATTGATGGCATTTTTTATTTGAAAAGTTAATTATTGAACTTCATTAATCAAGTTTTCAAGAGAATCGCTTTCTCGTTTCGCACTCCCTTGATTCATTGCAGGAGGGGCTACTTTGTTCGGTTTTAGCGGTTGATCTGAACCCTCATCAGGTAGGTCTTCAAAGTCATTTGATGAATTACGTGATGGTGTAACAGGTGCAGGTTTGAAGATTGGACGGGCTAAAGGTGGTGATGAACCATAGCCTTCGTTTTGAGTAGCGCCTTCAACTTGTGTTTGGTTGCGTTCTTCACGAGAAATTGGTGCTTTGGCATTTTTATCAAAATGTACCCAAGCAGATGGCGTGTCTTTTAAGGCTTTACCCATAAAGCCAGTCCAGACTGGAAGTGCTGCGATCCCACCGAACTCACGACGACCAAGTGTTGAAGGTTGGTCAAAACCGACCCAAGCAATCGCGACTAATTTGCCGTTGAAGCCAGCAAACCAAGCATCTTTAGCATCATTGGTTGTACCCGTTTTACCGCCAATGTCATCGCGACCAATTTTAAGCGCTGCACGACCTGTACCATGCACAATGACATCACGAAGAATATTTGCCATATCAAAAGCAGATTGTGATTTTAAAATCCGTTGCGCTTGGCGATATTTACTTTGCTCTTCCTTACTTAGTGGGGGTTGAGTCTCATCTACTGTAAGGTTTGCACCTTTAATAACTTCATCATCAGGAGTGATTGCTTCTGCATCTGCAACAGTTTCTTTTTGATTGATACATGGAATACACGCATATTCAGGCGCTGCTTCGTAAATGGTTTTTCCATAAGCATCTTCAATACGACTGATGAAATGTGGTTGAATCCGATATCCACCATTGGCAATTGCGGCATATCCTGTAGCCATTTGAACAGGAAGTACTTGCGGAGTACCAAGAGCGATGGTGAAGTTTCGTGGAATTTGATCTTCTTGTAGGCCAAAATCCATCAATAATTGACGAGCACGTTCTACACCGACGCTTTGTAATAAACGTACAGATACTGTATTACGAGATAAGTACAACGCACGTCGTAAAGGAATCATACCCAAATAACGACCATCTGAGTTTCTCGGTGACCAACGACCAATCGTAATTGGGCTATCGTTCACCATGGTATAAGGGGTCATCCCGCGTTCAAGTGCAAGGGCATATACGAATGGCTTAATGGTTGAACCAGGTTGACGCCAGCCTTGTATTGCGCGGTTAAATTTAGATTGGTAAAAGTTGTATCCACCCACCACAGCTTCAATTGAACCATCGTTCGGGTTGATAGCGATGAGTTGACCCTGTGCTTTCGGCGTTTGAACCAATGACCACGCTGTTTTACTATCATTGGGACGTAAACGAATAATATCTTTGACGTTTACAATCTGTGAAGCACGGCTTGGTGCTCCACCCACTGCATTGGCATTGATATATTTTCTTGCCCAAGACATACCAGACCAAGGTACTGTCACTGTTGAACCATCTTGCATTTTGGCATCAAAACTATTGCTGCCTACTTTGATGACTTCAGCAGGGTAGGTATTGGCATAAGGAATAAATTCTTTTAACGGTTTGTCATGAGCTTCAGCACCGCGCCATCCATGACGCCGATCATAATCTTCCAAGCCTTTTTGTACAGCATCTTCCGCATATTGTTGGCGTTGGCTGTTTACAGTTGTATAAACTTTATAACCTGAATCAATTGCTTGATCGCCAAATTTTTCTACCAGTTCTGACCGAACCATTTCTCCTACATAGGGAAATCGATTACTTAGGCCTCGATCAGGCATACTCAAATTAATTGGTTCAGCTACGGCTTTTTCATATTCTACTTGTTTGAGATAGCCGAGTTGTAACATACGACCTAGAATCCAGTTACGACGTTCTAATGCACGTTCAGGATTGACCACAGGATTATATTTTGACGGTGCTTTAGGTAGACCTGCAATCATGGCCATTTGAGCAACACTGAGTTGATCTAAACTTTTGTCATAGTAAATTTTTGCAGCAGCAGCAATACCATACGCATTTTTACCTAAAAAGATTTTATTGACATATAAAGACAAAATTTCTTCTTTCGATAGATTTTGTTCTATTTTACGTGCCAAAAATACTTCTGTAAGTTTGCGTTTTAGCGTCCGTTCAGGTGATAAATAATAATTTTTAGCAACCTGCATGGTAATTGTTGAGCCACCTGTTTGTACATTTGACCCAGTTACACTTTCACTCACTGCTCGACCTAAGCCTTTAAAGCTAATCCCGCTATGTTCGAAGAAAGAAGAGTCTTCGGCAGCAAGAAAGGCGTGAATAAAATGAGGAGGGATCTGATTGTACTCAACAGGGACCGAAAGCTTGCCACCATATTCAGCGATCAGCTGATTATCTGCTGAATAAACTTGCAAAGGTTTAAGCAATGGCGCCTTTTTTAAAGAGCTCATTTCTGGTAGTGATGGCGCGATATATAGATACATTCCATAAAAGCCCATCGGAATTGCGACTAAAATAATGATAATCAGCAAAAAAAAGGGATGAATATAACCTGAACAAGATAGCTTTTTCATAACAAGTAAGTTTTAATAATAGCTAATGGCAAACTAATTGCGTTCAGTATAGCTTCTCATGTGACGGATTGTTAGATGGGATATTGTATCTGTAAAAAATTAAGACCAAATGCAGTCAGTTTGTGTTATTTATTGGGGATAAAAAAATAATAGGAATTCAATCGTGCTTAGACTATATCGTAAGCCAAATAAGGGGTTAATAGGAGTAGATATTAGTTCTACTACTGTAAAGATTTTAGAGCTCTCTGTTAAGAACGGTCGTTACTGGGTTGAAAGTTATGGATTAAGCCCTCTGCTGGATGGGAGTGTTGTTGAAAAAAACATTCTTAATCCTGAAGCAGTGGCTGATGCGTTGGAAAGGGCAGTCAATATTGCCAACCCTCAATCACAAAATGTCGCGGTTGCTGTACCTACTTCTATGGTGATTCACAAAATCATTGAAATGGATGCAGATATGTCGGATGAGGAGAGAGAAGTTCAGATCCGAATGGATGCTGAACAATATATTCCTTTTCCATTAGATGAAGTCAGTTTAGATTTTGAAGTTTTAAAAGATAAGCTAGCAAATCCAAATCGAGTCAATGTATTACTCGTTGCAACACGTGCAGAAAATATCGATTCTCGTGTTGAAGTTTTAGAAATCGCAGGCTTGTCACCCAAAATCGCCGATGTAGAAAGCTATGCAATTGAGCGTGCTTTTGATGTCTTTTCTGATACCTTGCCAATTGGTGTAAATCTTGTGGGTATTCTAGATATTGGTCATACCATGACGACTTTGTCTGTGATGCAAAATGGCAAGATCATTTATACCCGAGAACAAGTTTTTGGTGGCAAGCAGCTGACTCAAGATGTACAGAACCGTTATGGTTTGTCTTATGACGAAGCTGGTCGTGCCAAAAAAGATCGGACTTTACCTGATGATTTTGAAACAGAAGTTTTAATGCCGTTTTTAGAAGCAGTTGTACAACAAGCTGCTCGTTCATTACAGTTTTTCTTTTCATCTTCTCAGTTTAATGAGATTGATCATATTTTACTGGCTGGTGGAAATGCTAATATTCCTGGTTTGGCAAAATTATTACAACAAAAATTAGGCTATCGCGTCACGATTGCAAATCCTTTCTTGCAGATGGGATTTTCACCACAAATTGACTTAAGAAAAATAGAAAATGATGCACCTTCTCTAATGGTTGCCTGTGGTTTGGCGTTAAGGAGTTTTGATTAATGGCAAAGATTAACTTACTCCCTTGGCGTGATGAGCTAAGAGAACAGAAGAAAAAGCAATTTGTTGCGATATGTGTTGGGGTTGCACTGATTGGTTTAGTTTCCGTGTTATTGGCATGGTTCTATTTTGATCATAAGTTACAAGATCAAGAGCAGGCTAATCAATTGGTGACCAGTACCAATCAAAATTTAGATACGCAACTCAAAACTTTAGATGGTTTGCAAGAGCGCCGTAATGCAATTATTGAGCGTATGAAACTTATTCAAGGCTTACAGGGTCAGCGTCCTGTGATTGTTCGCTTAGTTGATGAATTAGTCCGTATTGTTCCTGCACAAATGTACATCACAAAATTTAGTCGTGTAGGTGATAAGTTTACGATTGAAGGAAAAGCAGAGAGCCCAAACACAGTTGCTGAATTGCTACGTGGCTTAGAAGCTTCTGAATGGTATCGAAATGCGTTTATGAACTCTTTCTTAGCCGCAGATGAAAATAAAAATAAAGGGCAAACTTCGGTTATTCCTCGTGTGGAAGAATCATATGGAAGTTTTGTTGTGACTGTAGATATCGGTGAAATAGCTGCGACTACAGATGCAGATACAACTAAAGCTGAACAAGTTCCAGCTGCTGGGGGGGCAAAATGAGTCGAGAAGATTTTGAGCAATTAGATTCATCTGTAAATGATGCTCCAAAAAAGAACAAGATGACTTTTGAGAAATTTTTACAACAATTCAATACTTTGGATATGAATAACTATGGCACTTGGCCCTTATCCGTTAAAGTAACATGTTGGGTCTTCTTATTTTTCTTGGTTTGTGCAATTGGTTATTTTTTAGCAATTAGACCTAAATTAGAGGCAATTGACCAAGCACGTACAGTTGAACAAAACTTATTAAATGAGTTTAAAGAAAAAGATTCCAAATTACGAAATTTGCAGCAATATCAAGCGCAATTACAACAAATGGAAGCGAACTTCAATCAGCAATTAGAACAGCTTCCCAAAGAAACTGAAATTCCAAGTCTGGTTGAAGATATTAACGTGACAGGGGTGAGTTCTGGTTTGAAATTTAAAAATATCAAATTAGAACCAGAAGTGAAGCAGGAATTCTTTATTGAGCAGCCGATTTCGATTGATGCAACAGGGGATTATCATTCATTTGGCAGTTTTGTAAGTAGTCTGGCGGCATTACCTCGTATTGTGACTTTGCATGATTTCACAATTACAGGAACACCAAGTCAAGATAATAAATCTGATGTGCCGGTGATTGACTATACCATTAAAGCAAAAACGTATCGTTATATTGGAGCCGATGAGCAGAAAACAAATAAATCTTCGAATGCTGTTGCACAGAAGACAACGACACCTCAGCAAGGAGGGAAGCCACAATGAAGCAGCTCATTAAAATAGTTTGTGGAATCTCATGTGCGGTGCTGTTGGTGGGGTGTGATTCTCGAATTGATGCCGTAAATCAAGAGATGGCAAATATTCGAAATCAGCAACCATTACCGATTGAGCCTGCGCCAGTATTTAATCCGGTACCAAGTTTTAATTATTCAGCTCAACAATTACGTAGCCCATTTTTACCGAACTCATTGGCAAATGAGTTGAAAGTTATGTCAGGTAAGCAAGTCTACCCTAATTTTTCAAGACAGCCACAACCACTTGAAAGTTATCCTTTAGAGTCATTAACACTAAAAGGAAGTATGAAAGGAACAGTTGGGCAGACAGTGGGTTTGATTAAAACACCTGATGGCGAGGTTGAGCGGGTACAACGTGGGAATTACATGGGGATGAATCAGGGGCGAATTATTGAAATTACGCCTACCCGTATTGATTTATTGGAAATTGTTCCAGATGGTCGAGACGGTTATATAGAAAGACCACGAAGTCTAGTTCTAATCGGTCCAATAGATTAAAAACGGAATAAAGGAATAAAAATGAAAAAGAGTTTGAAAAATATCTTTAACGGGGATGGTAAGTTTATGAATAGTCAACTTCGTCAATTTACTATGGCGGCAGTGTCAATTGCGATTATGCAGGTTGCAATAGCGCAAACAACTATGACCAATATTGTACCAATGAAAATACCAGGGCAAGGTACAGAAATTCGTGTCATGTTTAATGGTTTACCTCCACAGCCTCAAGCCTATCAATTGGACAATCCATCTCGACTGATTTTGGACTTTGATCAGGCGAAGCAAACGATCAATCAATCATCCATTGCTGTGGCAAGTGAAGAAGCGTCTACGGTGGATGTTGCGGCCGATGATCAACGTTCACGCTTAACCGTAAATTTAAAAAATAGTGGTTCTTTTACAACGCGTGTTGAAGGGAATACTTTTATTTTAAAAATTAATAATAATGCTAATCAAGCGACTGCATTACCCACTTATGCTGCATCTTCGCTGAATAAGCAAAATCAAGGCATTGCAGATATCGGTTTTCAGCGTGGGGCTTCTGGAGAAGGACAGGTTATTGTGAATCTCTCAGGTGCAAATACGCCTGTAGATGTACAACAACAAGGCAGTAAAGTTGTTATTCGAACTTTGGGAAATAAAATCCCAGCGCATTTAATCCGTCGTTTAAATGTGAATGATTTTGCAACGCCAGTTTCTTCTGTAGATGCTTATAATGACGGTTCAAATGGCGTCATTACCATTCAATCAAGTGGTAGCTATGAATATATGGCTTTCCAAGCTGAAAACAAATTGACAGTGAGTTTAAAGCGTCCCGCAGAAAGCAAAACAAATCGTCCAAATTCAAGTCAGTCTTATACGGGTAAGAAAATCTCGCTTGATTTTCAAGATATAGAAGTACGACGTGTTCTACAGCTACTTGCTGATTTTACTAGTATCAATATGGTGGCAGCAGATTCAGTTCAAGGTAATATTACTTTGCGTCTAAAAGACGTACCTTGGGATCAGGCCTTAGATATCATTTTGAAAACAAAAAACTTGGATAAGCGTCGCAATGGCAGCGTAATTTGGATTGCACCTGTAACTGAGCTAATTAAGGCAGAAGAAGATGAAGCAAAGGCTTTAGCTCAAAGTGTTAAATTAGCACCAATCCAAACTGAATATATTCAGTTGAATTATGCTAAAGCTACGGATATCGAGAAATTAATCACAGAAGGTAAAAATTCTAAAAATACAAATAATTCAAATACAAATAGTTCTAATAGTTTGGATTTAAATAATTTAGATCCATATGGAAATAATGTAGGAAGTTTATTAAGTCCTCGAGGTACGGTTACTGTAGATGCTAGGACAAATACACTGATTATTACAGATACAGCCGTAAAAATTGACCAAATCCGTAAAATGGTTGATTTACTAGATATTTCCGTAAAACAAGTCATGGTTGAAGCGCGAATTGTTCGGGCAACAACAGATTTTACTAAAGAAATGGGGGTAAAGTGGGGGATTTTATCTCAAGGGGTTACCAAGAATAATGACTTACTTGTTGGGGGAAGTGATCAAACACTTTGGGATTTAAAAACCCCAGATAGTAATGGCAAATATACTATTACACGCCCTGATAATTTAAATGTAGATCTTGGCGTGACGACTCCCGGTGCAAGTAAAATTGCATTTGGTCTAATTAGTCTTTCTGATTTTATGTTGGATCTAGAGTTATCAGCATTACAGGCTGATGGTTATGGTGAAGTGATTTCAACGCCAAAAGTAATGACTGCGGATAAACAAAAGGCCAAAGTGGCATCTGGTCAACAAATTCCGTATCAATCAACTCAAACAGCAGGGGGGAGTGCGGTTGCAACGACTGAATTTAAAGATGCTTTGTTAAGTCTAGATGTGACACCGAGTATTACCCCGGATGGAAAAATCCAAATGCAGCTCAACGTCACAAGCGATTCAGCAGGTCAAGTAGTAAATGGAAATGTTGCAATTAATAAAAATGAAATTAATACCAATGTATTGGTTGATAATGGCGAAACAGTGGTGCTAGGGGGGATTTTTGAACAAGAAACTAAAAATAGCCAAACCAAAGTTCCATTTTTAGGAGATATTCCATATCTTGGTCGATTATTTAGAAAAGATGTTAAGTCTGATAATAAACGAGAATTACTAATCTTTGTGACACCAAGAATTGTTAATGACAGTCGTACGAGAAATCATTAATATACTTTCAATGAAAGCAATTCAATAGGTGACTCCTTGCCAAGCAAAGAGTTGGAAACCCTACCGAATATTTATTTGGTAGGGCCCATGGGAGCAGGAAAAACAACAGTTGGTCGGCATCTAGCGGAACTGTTAAGTCGTGAGTTTTTAGACAGCGATCATGAAATAGAAAGAAAAACTGGGGCATCTATTCCTTGGATTTTTGAAAAAGAAGGCGAACAAGGTTTCCGTACAAGAGAAACTATCGTGATTGATGAACTCACATCAAAAAAAAACTTAGTGGTTGCAACAGGTGGCGGTGCAGTGACTCAAGCCATGAATCGGGAATATCTCAAACATAGAGGTATTGTGATTTATTTATATACGCCTGTAGAAATCCAATTATTACGTACGCATCGAGATAAAAATCGCCCCTTATTACAAGTTGAGAATCCTGAGCAAAAGTTAAAGGATCTACTTAAAGCACGAGATCCACTGTATAGAGATGTCGCGCATTATATTATTGAAACGAATCAGGGAGCTGCGCGAGATTTAGCGCTGAGAATATTGCAGTTAATCGTTTCAAAAGAAATTATTTAGTCAGTAAATTATCATTCATTGTTATTTGGCAGAATCATGCAAACTTTACATGTTGAACTGGGTGAACGTCGTTATCCAATTTTTATTGGTAGTCATTTGAATCCGCAAGAATTGCTTGAACCTTATATTAAGGGACATCAAGTTATGATTGTTACAAATACCACAGTTCAGCCCTTATATTTATCGCACTATGTTGATGCAATTCAACAACTGGGTAAGCAGGTTACAACATGTGTTTTGCCTGATGGTGAAAAATATAAAGATATTCAGCACCTCAATTTGATTTTTGATGCTTTGCTTCAAGCTGGTTTTAATCGTGATTGTACGGTTTTAGCTCTAGGTGGTGGAGTGATTGGTGACATGGCAGGTTTTGCATCAGCTTGTTTCCAGCGAGGCGTATATTTTATTCAAGTTCCGACCACATTATTATCTCAAGTTGATTCGAGTGTTGGTGGAAAAACAGGAATTAATCACCCATTAGGTAAGAATATGATTGGTGCATTTCAGCAACCTCAAGTGGTTTTGGCTGATATGGCACAACTCAGAACACTGCCTGAACGTGAGCTTTCAGCTGGTTTGGCAGAGGTGATTAAATATGCGCTATTGGGTGATTTAGAATTTTTAACATGGTTAGAAGATCATATGGATGGGCTGATTGCCCAAGATCCAGAATTCTTGGCTGAAGCGGTTTATCGTTCTTGTGCACATAAAGCAAGAATTGTGGCTAATGATGAGAAAGAACAAGGCGAACGCGCTTTATTGAATTTAGGTCATACTTTTGGGCATGCTATTGAATCGTATCTAGGCTATGGAGTTTGGTTGCATGGAGAAGCGATTGCAACGGGTATGGTGATGGCTGCTGATTTATCTTATCGTATGGGGTGGATTTCACACGATGATCTGGAACGTACAAAAAAAATCATACAACGTGCCCAATTACCTGTAGCATGTCCTAAAATTCCGCTTGATGAATTTTTGGCATATATGTCACATGATAAAAAAGTATTAAATGGTCAACTTCGTTTAATATTGATAAAACAACTCGGACAAGCCATCATAACCAAAGATTTTGATGTCGAGTTGATGAAACAAGCGATTCTCGCGAATCAGATATAGAAAAGGTTAGTTCCAAATGGCAGCAATTCGTACAAATTGGCAAAATATTCGACAATATATTTGGTTGGTTGGTGGATTAATCTGTCTTTTGGTAGCACTGATTTTTTGGGTAGTGACTGACACGAAAGATCTAGTCACTGTCGTCAATCCTATCGAAGAGGCACAAGTTCAAATTCAGCCTGAAAAAGTTGCTGCGACATCGCACTTAGGTGCTTTGATGGATGAGGTGCGCCCACTTGAAATGACCACACGTATCGTGACTGCAGGTAACCATGATGTAGAGTTTCGTGGTACAAAATTTTTTCAAGAAAATAAGAAAGCTTGGATGATAGAACTATTTAAAACCTCAGATGAAGATGTCATTCTTGGGTTTTTACAAAAACAAGCGGATCGTAAAAATTTTATTTATTTTCGTTTAAGTGGTGAAGATCAAACAGAGCAATATGTTTTAGCCTATGGCGTATTTAAAAGTGATGAGCAGGCGAAAAATCAGTTACGACAGTTAAATTTAAAATTACCAGCATCTATACATCCGCAGGCCATTCAGTTTGAAAAATACATTCCTTTAGTCAATGATCTAGGCTCAGATGAAATGGCAGGTACAAATAAACTCTATCAAGTGAAGTTAAAGTCTGCACCTTTGCCTGTTGTTGATGAAACACTACTGGCGCAAGCAAAATCGGCATTGTCATCTTTAACAGGTTCAACTCCTACGAACCAGACCACCAAAACTACAATCACTCGTCGTGATGCATCTGGCAATGTAGTGGATGTACAAAAGTCGCAATCTCATGCACAGACTTCAGGCAATACAAAAGAGCCAGCAGGCAATTCTTCTGATAAAAAGCCAACTGAGCATGAGGTAAGTGACCCTTTTAATTAAAATAAGCTCTAAAATGAAGCGAAATTAATTATTTAATTTTATATTTGCACAAAAATGGTGCTATATATGCCTTTATAAGAAGCTTAGAATTTTAAAGAATATCTTTATTTCACTATCTTTTAGTGATTTGGTGAACAAAAATAAAATTTGGCATATTTTTTGCTTTATTGTTGCGCTAATTGAGTTGATTGTCCCTGTTTTGGAGCGAAATGATTCAGTTGGTGTGCGATTTAAGTCTGGTTGAGTGCTTTATTTCAGTGCGGAAGTTGTAAAACAATCTTGCAATTAAAGTAAAAACAGACTGGTATTCGATTCTGTCTAAGTGGTTTACTTGGGATAAGAAAATACTTAAAAATCGTAATTTAGTGTTCGAATGTTTTTCGCCCTCCCATGGGCCTATGTAGAAAGAAGGGTACGCTATGCACATGCCATCGCCTAACACTGTAGCTCCCGCTCAAGGTTTATACCAACCGGATGAGTTTAAAGATAACTGTGGTTTCGGCTTGATTGCCCATATGCAGGGTGATGCGAGTCATGACTTAGTCAAGACCGCAATTCATAGTCTAAGCTGTATGACGCACCGTGGTGGTATTGCCGCAGATGGTAAGACCGGTGATGGTTGTGGTTTGCTCTTGGCTATGCCTAAAGCATTTTTCCGTGAAGAAGCAAAAAAAATCAGTGACATTACACTGAGTGAAATTTTTGCAGTAGGGACTATATTTTTAAATTTAGATCCAGCACTTGCGGCCCATGCAAAGCAAATTCTAACCCACGAAATTGAAGAAGAAGGTTGTCGAGTCATTGGTTGGCGTGTAGTTCCTACCAATAATGATGCATTGGGTTCAATTGCAATGCAGTCTTTACCTGCATTTGAACAAATTTTTGTAAATTGCCCAATGGGTGTGACTGAGGTTGAATTTAACCGTAAGTTACTTATGGCACGTCGTCGTGCAGAACAACAATTAACAACAGATCCATATTTTTATGTGACAACACTGTGCTCTACAGTGATTACATATAAAGGCTTAATGATGCCTGCATATATTGCAGAATTCTATACAGATCTTGCCGATGAACGTTTAGATTCACACATTGTGGTATTCCATCAGCGTTTCTCGACCAATACTTTACCACGTTGGCCATTGGCGCAGCCTTTCCGTTATTTGGCACATAATGGTGAAATTAATACCATTACTGCAAACCGTAACTGGGCAGTAGCACGTACACCAAAATTTGAAAACCCATTATTACCAGGCATTACTGAGTTGAATCCGATTGTAAATCGTACTGGTTCAGATTCATCAAGTATGGACAATATGCTTGAGCTACTTGTGGGTGGTGGCATGGATCTATTCCGTGCATTACGTATGCTTGTTCCACCAGCGTGGCAAAACGTTGAAACATTAGATGCGGATTTACGTGCATTTTATGAATTTAACTCTAAGCATATGGAAGCTTGGGATGGTCCAGCAGGTCTGGTGATCCAAGATGGTCGTCATGCAATTTGTATGCTAGACCGTAATGGCTTACGCCCTGCACGTTGGGTGATTACTAAAAATGGTTATATCACTTTGGCATCAGAAATTGGTGTGTGGGGTTATGAACCTGAAGATGTGATCTCTAAAGGCCGTGTAGGCCCTGGTCAAATTCTTGTAATTGATACGTTGACTGGAAAATTGCTGGATACCAAAGATGTGAGCAATCATCTGAAAAAAATGCGTCCTTACCGTGAATGGTTACGTGAAAACTCAGTTCGCTTGCAAGGTAGTCCAGAGCTTGAAGAATATTTATGTGATCAAGGCTTAAAAGGCGATGACCTAAAAGCAGCTCAAAAAATGTTCATGGTCACATTTGAAGAGCGTGATCAACTGCTTCGTCCAATCGCTGAAAGTGGACAGGAAGCGGTAGGTTCAATGGGTGATGATACACCAATGGCGGTATTGTCTCGTCAAGTACGTCATGTGACAGATTATTTCCGTCAGCAATTTGCGCAAGTGACTAATCCACCGATTGACCCATTACGTGAATCAATCGTCATGTCATTGGAAACATGTTTTGGGCGTGAGCAAAATGTATTTGAACAAGGCCCAGAGCACGCAGATCGTTTAATTGTATCGAGCCCAGTCCTTTCAAATTCTAAAATGCATCAGATTCGTACCCTTGGCCGTAAAGGTTACGAAATTGCAGATATCGATTTGAATTACCCAGTGGCTGAAGGTCTTGAAGCCGCAATCTCACGTATTTGTGAAGAAGCAGCACAGGCGATTCGCGATGGCAAAACCTTATTGGTCATTTCAGATCGTAAAATCCGTGAAGGCTTTTTACCCGCAAATGCTGCAATGGTGACTGGTGCAATTCATCACTTCTTGATTAATGCTGGTTTACGTACCGATGCAAACATCATTGTTGAAACAGCACTTGCCCGTGATGCGCATCAGTTTGCCGTAATCTTAGGTTTTGGTGCAACTGCGATTTATCCATATTTGGCTTACGATGTGATCAATGATTTGATTGCTAAAGGTGAATTATTAGGTGATCCAATTCATGCCCAAGCGAACTTCCGTAAAGGTATTGATAAAGGTTTACTTAAAGTCCTTTCAAAAATGGGGATTTCAACAGTCGCATCTTATCGTGGTGGGCAGTTATTTGAAGCAGTAGGTTTATCTGAAGAAGTTGTTAGTAAGTGCTTTACAGGGGTGCCAAGCCGTATTAAAGGTGCAACATTTATTGACCTTGAAAATGACTTGAAAAAACTAGCAGACATTGCTTGGAAAGCACGTAAGCCAATTGAACAAGGTGGTTTGCTCAAGTTTGTGTTTGATAAGGAATACCATGCATTTAATCCTGATGTGATCAATGCGTTGCATAAATCTGTACGTTCAGGTAATTATGCTGACTTTAAAGAATACGCAGAATTGGTGAATACACGTCCAATTGCGACGATTCGTGACTTATTGAAACTAAAAACTGATCATTCTATTCCTTTAGAAGCAGTTGAATCAGTTGAAGAAATCCTGCCACGTTTTGACTCTGCTGGTATGTCTTTAGGTGCATTGTCACCAGAGGCACATGAAGCCATTGCGATCGCAATGAATACGATCGGTGGTCGTTCGAACTCAGGTGAGGGCGGTGAAGATCCTGCACGTTATGGTACCATCCGTAACTCTAAAATTAAGCAAATTGCTTCAGGCCGTTTTGGTGTAACACCTGCATATTTAACCTCTGCTGAAGTGTTACAGATCAAAGTAGCGCAAGGTGCAAAACCAGGTGAAGGCGGTCAGTTACCTGGCGGTAAAGTGAATGGATTAATTGCACGTTTACGCTACTCGGTTCCAGGGGTGACTTTGATTTCACCACCACCGCACCATGATATTTATTCTATTGAAGATTTATCGCAGCTGATCTTTGACTTAAAGCAAGTCAATCCACAAGCCATGGTATCTGTAAAACTAGTATCGGAGCCAGGAGTGGGGACAATTGCAGCAGGTGTTGCAAAAGCCTATGCAGACTTCATTACCATTTCTGGATATGACGGTGGTACAGCTGCTTCACCTTTATCGTCAATTCACCATGCTGGTTCACCATGGGAATTGGGTCTTTCAGAAGCGCATCAAGCACTTCGTGTCAATGACCTGCGCGGTAAAGTACGTGTACAAACGGATGGTGGCTTGAAAACCGGTTTAGATGTAGTAAAAGCTGCGATTCTGGGTGCGGAGAGCTTTGGTTTTGGTTCTACCCCAATGATCGCGCTTGGATGTAAATATCTGCGTATTTGTCACTTAAATAACTGTGCAACAGGTGTGGCAACTCAGCAAGATCATTTACGTCAAGAACATTATATTGGCGAGCCAGAAATGCTGATTAATTTCTTCCACTTTATTGCGGAAGAAACACGTGAATGGTTGGCGGCTTTAGGTGTTGCATCATTGAAAGATTTGATCGGTCGTACTGATCTACTTGAGATGTTGCCGGGTGAAACGGATAAACATGCGCATTTAGATTTAAGTGCATTGTTAGAATCACACCCATCTGCGGAAGGCAAAGCGCAATATTGCCAAGTACAAGGCAATGAACCATTTGATAAGGGTATTCTTGCCGAAAAAATGGTGGCAGAAATGCTACCAGCGATTGAAGCAAGTACTGGTGGTGAGTTCCATTTTACCGTGGGTAACTGTGACCGTTCAATTGGTGCGCGTCTCTCAGGTGAAATTGCCAAACGTTATGGCAACCTCAGTATGGAAGCACATCCTGTTAAAGTGAATTTAAAAGGAACTGCGGGTCAGTCATTGGGTGTATGGAATGCTGGTGGTTTGCATATCAGCCTTGAAGGTGATGCAAACGACTATGTGGGCAAAGGTATGGCAGGTGGTCGAGTATCGATCTTCCCACCAAAAGGTTCACCATTCCAAACTCAAGAAACGGCAATTATCGGCAATACCTGTTTGTATGGTGCAACAGGCGGTAAATTATTTGCTGCGGGTACAGCGGGCGAGCGTTTTGCTGTACGTAACTCTGGCGCGTTTGCCGTCATTGAAGGTGCAGGCGACCATTGCTGTGAATATATGACAGGCGGTATCGTGACTGTACTGGGTAAAGTTGGACACAATTTTGGTGCAGGTATGACCGGTGGTTTTGCTTATGTACTTGACTTGGATAACGACTTTGTTGATTACTACAACCACGAATTGATTGAATTAAACCGTATTTCTACAGAAGCGATGGAAGAACATCAAGAATTCTTACTTCGTATCTTAGATGAACACATTGCTGAAACAGGTAGTGCTTGGGCGTACAAGATTCGCAACGAGTTTGATTTCTATAGCCGTAAATTCTGGCTTGTGAAACCAAAAGCGGCTAATTTACAAACGCTTTTGAAAACAACTCAAGCAGATCCACAATAATTCCACTACTCAAATTTTAGGTAGGTGTGGATAACTTCGCAGATATACACAAGCGAATGAAGTTATCCACGCTCACCCACGGAGAGAGACATGGCTGAACGCCTGAATAATGACTTTCAATTTCTGGATGTAGCACGCCAAGATCCAGAGAAAAAAGATATTAATGTCCGCAAAGCAGAGTTTGTGGAAATTTATAAACCTTTTACAGCGGAAGTTGCAGCAAACCAGACCCACCGTTGTTTAGGCTGTGGTAACCCATATTGTGAATGGAAATGTCCTGTACATAACTATATTCCAAACTGGTTAAAACTGATTGCAGAAGGACGTATTTTTCAAGCGGCTGAGCTTTGCCATCAAACCAATACCTTGCCAGAAGTATGTGGTCGGGTATGTCCACAAGACCGTTTATGTGAGGGTGCTTGTACCCTGAATGATGGTTTTGGTGCTGTGACCATTGGTAATGCCGAAAAATATATCAACGATACCGCCTTTGCTTTGGGCTGGCGTCCAGATATGTCATCGGTAAAATGGACCAACAAAAAAGTTGCCATTATCGGTGCAGGTCCAGCAGGCTTAGGGTGTGCAGATATTTTAGTGCGTAATGGGGTAAAACCTGTTGTATTTGACAAGCGTCCTGAAATTGGTGGATTGCTTACTTTTGGTATTCCAGAATTTAAAATGGAAAAAGACGTGATGAAACGCCGCCGTGAAATTTTCACAGGTATGGGGGTTGAATTCCGCTTAAATACTGAAATTGGTACAGATATTACGATTGACCAACTGCTTGCAGACTATGATGCTGTATTCATGGGTATGGGAACTTATACCTATATGAAAGGTGGTTTTGCAGGTGAAGATTTTGATGGTGTTTATGATGCACTTGATTTCTTAATTGCAAATGTTAACCGCACACAAGGATGGGAAAAAGACCCGTCTGAATACATCAGTGTTCAGGGCAAAAAAGTCATCGTTCTAGGCGGTGGTGATACGGCAATGGACTGTAACCGTACTTCAATCCGTCAGGGCGCAGAATCAGTAACCTGTGCTTACCGTCGTGATGAAGAAAATATGCCAGGCTCACGTCGAGAAGTGAAGAATGCGCGTGAAGAAGGGGTGGACTTCCAGTTCAACCGCCAGCCGATCGAAATCGTCGGTGAAAACGGTAAAGTGACGGGTGTAAAAGTTGTGACTACCCAGCTGGGTGACCCAGATAGCCGTGGTCGTCGTAGCCCTGAACCGATTCCAGGCTCTGAAGAAGTTTTACCCGCAGATGCGGTATTGCTGGCTTTTGGTTTCCGTACCAGCCCAGCAGAATGGTTTGCAGGTGCAAATATTGGGTTAGATGGTTCTGGCCGAGTCATTGCAGCTGAAAAACAACAATTTAAATTCCAGACCTCTAACCCAAAAATCTTTGCGGGCGGAGATATGGTACGTGGTTCTGATTTGGTGGTGACTGCAATCTGGGAAGGTCGTGAAGCTGCTGAAGGAATTTTGGATTACCTTGATGTTTAATTTTAGACATTAGATAACATCTATTTAAGAGCCCGCAGTCATGCGGGCTTTTTAATACAAAAAATCAAAAATTTAATCTGTGTGAATTGCTTGCAGATA
>Ga0256903_1000082_pt1 | contig 28478 bp, 25 predicted proteins | sample MC6MC0741MT_FD_190195 | JGI IMG/M metagenome (GOLD analysis project Ga0256903, IMG submission 190195) | Metatranscriptome of enriched soil aggregate microbial communities from Iowa State University, Ames, United States - MC6-MC0741-MT... | ecosystem: Environmental > Terrestrial > Soil >... | reverse complement strand
TTTACTATTCAGCTGTTACTTGATCATGCACAATAAGAGTATTGATAAATAAAAATTGAGGAGCCATCACCATATGACAGCCCAATCTGTAATTCTACCTTTACCTTCTAACCATGCTCGTTTCATTGTTTTAAATTTAAAAAATCTGTCTATTCATGGTTTAAAAGAACAACTCAATGCGTTGTTAAGTACACGTGATCGCCTAATCACTCAACATCCTGATGCTGAAATTAAAACATCTATTGCTTTTGGTCCTGAACTTTGGGCAAAACTTTATCACACAACTCCTGAAGGGTTTAAGCAGTTAGAACCGATTCAAGGCGCATTTGCGATGCCAGTCGTTCCTGCTGATGTTCTGATTCATATTGCGTCTGCACGTACAGATATTTGCTTTGCGCTTAGCCAATCCTTTTTTGATGGCATCCAAAATCAAGTTGAGGTTCTGGATGAACGGGTATGCTTCCGTTATCTCGACGGTCGTGACCTGACTGGGTTTATTGATGGTACCGAAAATCCTCAATTCCCTGATGATCGTGCTGAGACTGCGTTATTAGGTGAAGATTCAGGTATTTTTGAAGATGGTTCTTTTATTTTCGCACAACGTTATGTACATGAACTTGAAAAGTGGAAACGTTTAAAAGTTGATGCACAGGAAAATGTGATTGGTCGTTCTAAATTAGAAAGTATAGAGATGGACGATGAACACAAACCTGAAAATGCCCATATTGCTCGTGTTGTCATTGAAGATAATGAAGGTGAAGAATTAGAAATACTACGCCACTCTCTTCCTTATGGCGATGGTCAAGGTGAGCAAGGTCTATTTTTTATTGCCTATACCAAAGACTTAACCCGTATTGATCGTATGCTAGTCAATATGTTTGGTACTCAAGGCGATGGGATTCATGACCGTTTGCTGCACTTTGTAACACCTATGGATGGTGCTTATTTCTTTGCACCGAATGAAGAAGTGTTGGAAGAGATTTTGGAAGATTGATAGAAATCCATTAAATAAGCAGCTTTATAAAGCTGCTTATTAATTTAAAAAATAATCTCAACATTCTGAAAATTATATTATTTTTCATTAATCAAGGTGTTCATTTTCTATTAAGAACAGCCGACTATCAAAAATAAAATAAAGAAAAAAGGTTTTTCCCTAAACTAAATATCATCAATAGACTTCTTTCATAAGTGCTTTTTAAAACCATAAATCAACATAAAAGCACCCTCATCCTAACCTTCTCCCATAGGGAGAAGGAACTTTCAATACCAATATAATTCACTCCACATGATCATTTTTTTATTTATGAAAGATCTTTAATATAGGCTTCCTATAAATGTAAATAGCATTGAATAACTGGGCTCCTAATTTACATTAAAGCCCAGAACTTTTATAATTTTTCTTTTATCGTTTTTCCATTTTTGATATAAATTAAATTATAGTTTTTATCTATAATAAACTTTGTTTTTTCAGATAAACTTTTTTCTGTGACAACTCCAAATTTATCAACAATGTTTATATTTAAAAGTGTTTCGCTTTCATCTGAAAAAGGCGAAATAACTATCAACTTCCGATCACTACTTTCAGGTAGAACAACCCCACGCCCATATTGAGAATTTATAAAATTATAAGCATGAGTAAGTTTACTAGAAGAAATTAAATTTACTGATTGGCAATTATCTTTAGAGTTATTTTCCAAACATTTCAAATGATCTTGAGAGTTATAAGGTAAATGCGTTATATCTAAACCATCACTATTTTTATCTTTTCGCTTAATATTATCCGCACCAGCATAAGTGCTAAAACTTAAGAAAATAATAATAAATATCTTTTGGTAAATACTTTTAAACAAGTTGAATTCCTTCGAAATATTTAGGATCTGTTGACATTTAGGGTTCATAATTTAACCTACAAGTGGAGCCATAAAAATATGCAAGCTAATGCAACAGAAATTTCATAGTTCCGTTTTAATTTGTCATATCAAGTGGCTATTTCTCAAAACTACTTTAATCTACAAAACATATTTTCTACTAAATGCCTGACTTTATATAAATAACAATCTATATGCTATATGGTCATTGTTTGATTAGCTATTGGATTTTTTCTTTTTACCATTATACAACTTAATTTTTTTGTTTAGGACGTTCTATCTCAGATTCTGTTACCTCCACAATAACAAAGTCATGATCTGTAATGTATTGATTTCTTTTAGGTAATAAAAATACTCTAGACTGTATAAGCCAGTTCTCAATTTTTTGGATGGTTCGATTAACGTTGCTTTCAGCTATTGCAAACTCAGCAGACAATTCAAGCTGAATACTATAAGATCATAAGTACTTCAATGTTAATAACAATTGATCTTCAATTGCTAAGTTGTTAGGACGGCCAAATTTTTTTCTTAAAACGCTCAGCCTCTTGTAAAACGAGATCCATTTTACAAAATAAAGGACATGTCACTCCGACTAAACGAACGTTTGAACTCAATATCATCGAACTTTGTTAAATTTTCATATCTCATAAAGCTATTATAAACAATTTATACTTTCGCAAGAAGTCTAATATAATTTTTGTACTCATAGCAAAAGCATCAACATATGATGCTTTTTCCTTATGGCTATTCATTGAAATTATTAATTAAATTTCATTTTAAAAAAAGTAATATCTAGTATTTTAGACAACTAATTGAAAGGACTTTTACTTTTCATAATAATGCCATCATCAGAAATTTTATAATAGTTTATTTTAGCTAACTTACCATCATAGCTTTTAACCTTAATATTATATTTTTTATCAATCCAGAATTCTGATCCCGTTCCAAAATTCACAGAATGTCCCTTACCATCTTTAAATACATTAAGACTATAATTTTCCACCTCTCCTTCATCAGTAAAATAAGCAATAAAAACCGTTTTATTACAAATATCTGGTAATCTTATCGCTCCTCCAAATGGCACAAAATCACCATGATTTTCTGAAAGTTTTTGTAAAAAACTATTAGAAAATTGAGAGAAGGAAATTGTATTTTCTCTTTTTAATTTACTCTTTGATGAAATAGGCAACATCACAGGGAATGTCTTTTTAAAATTATTTGCTACTATGTTATTTGTATTACATGATTCCTCACTATCATTTGGCTTAGCTAGCGAATTAGTCATATAAATCGAATTCAAAACAACAAGAAATATAATAAATATTTTTTTCATTTTATACTCCAAAATTAATATTAAAGTCCAGTTACCAAAACCCTTAAAAAGATATAACAGTCATAAATAAAAAGGCAAAAGACATCTAACCTCTTTGGTTTATACGTCTTATAAAATTCATTTATTGAGCTAAATAAACTTTATTTAATCGTTTAAGTTCGTCTAGTCTTGCTTTATCAATATCGAGCAAACATGATTCAATTATTATGGTTGCACCATCGCCTTGAGCATTGGTTGCTTCTTCACCCATAAAATCTTTACAGTATGCATTTTTATAAGCTAACCACTTCAATTGAGATATTTGAAATTTTTGCAGATTATCAGTCGATTCCTCAATATTAAGGATCACTTTTTTCATTTCATTAGTGACAGCCTTTGAACTACTTCTAATACATATGAGGCTTTCATCATCATTTTTACAGGAAGTGTTAGGTTGAGCAAATGCAAGACCACCCATACTGAATAACAGCAAGGATATTAAGATTAATTTTTTCATAGACACCCATTATAGCAATTAAAGATAGAAAGCCTTCAGTTTAAATTTTATATGATCGAAATCGAAAGTTTCTCTATATTTTAAATGAAAAAGCAACTTTATGAAGCTGCTTTTCATCCAGAAATTAACTATAAATATTATAGATTAATTTAATTTTATATTTTTATTATTCCCCGCAGAATCTTTATAGCTTAAGTTATATTTACCATCAATAGCATAGCTTTCTTAAAGATTATAAACTTCTATCTTTGGCTTTATTTTAATCAAATAGAATAAAGTCGTCGATCCATTATCTGTGTCATGATATTTTTCACCAATCACAAATTGTGAATCTCCTATATCTGGTATAAATTTAACTCCATCTAAATTTAAATTATTAATTTTATTCTGGCTTAAGATCGTATGAATTTCTGGCGACATATTTTTCACATCGTTCAAACTATATACATGATTTTCCAAATCACTTAGCTTCTCACATTTACTTTCAGAGTTGCTTTTTAAACACTTCAAGAAGTAATTTGAAGCATTAGGAATTAATATCTTTTTTAAATTGCTTTCTTTAGTACTTTTGGGTAAATTTTCAGAAATATTTGTTTTTACAAAACTTCCATTTATCACCTTAAAACACAACTTTGAATGACTGTAATCATCTCTATATGCATAAAAATCGCCTGTAACACACAAGCTATCATTATTCACCGAATAATCAAATTTAGACTTATAACCTATTTGATAATTTAAAGGGTAGACCTTTAAATCCTTCTGATTAAGTGCAACTAGTCGATAATATTTTCCATCATTTATTTTAATTATCGTATAATTTTTATTAAAATCCACTTTATTTCCAACACTCTTCTTATATAAGTCTAATTTATCTGCTTTGCAATAGTAATTCTCTATATCATAATCGAAACCACAACGTTCAACTTTTAATTTTAATACCGCATCCTTTTCAACTGATTTTGCACTACAACCTGTAATAACAAATAAACTTAAAAATATTAATACACTAAATTGTTTTTCCATTTTCTATCTCACTTTTTTCTATTGATAATTTTTATAAAATTTTTCCTAGAATCTGGATTTGCATGATTAGCAGTAATCTCATAATCTAATTTAAATCACCTGAAACATAATAACCATATTATTAAGTATCTCATTTTTTACAAAAATTAATATCAAAATAATTTATTATTTTCCATTGAAAATTATGACAAAAAATTTATAAAAATATTAAAAAAAAAGAGTATTCTTAATACTCTTTTTAATGCTAGAATCATATTCTCTCTTTGACTCAATCCTTCTGTTTCAATTTTTCTTCCAAGTTAGATCCATCTGGATAAATAATATTTGAAATCAAACACTTCCCATCACAATCTAATAAAATTATTAATTTACTTTTATTATCAAATAAAACATTTACAGTTTTATCATTTTGCTTTGTGACATTTGACAATACGATTTTATCTTGACTATTATAAAATGGGTCCATATCCAAGTTACAGACATAACCTTCTTGCGTACATTTAATATCCTCTAAAATCAATAATTTCAATTTTTTTGTTAAAAATTCATCACCATGCTTTGATATAAAATCACTCAATTTATTTTCGTTATTTCCACCCAAATCAAAAGGAGAATATATTTTATAAAAGTTTAAAATAAAAGATACTATATCAACTTCATTATGGATTATACTTTCTTTACTTATAGAATCCAATTTTTCTTTAGACTCATGTGCAGCATGTTTTGAATCACAACCAAAACAAAAAAAAGTTAAAAAAATTACATATAGCAGTTTTTTAAAATCAGTAAGCATATTTATCCTCTAATCATAATACCGAAAAACTCTGTAGCTAATGGCAGGTCGCCCTCTATAGATATTTATTCCATTTTGTCTAAAGTCCGATATCCATTGAGATCCATCATAACCAGAAATATGTCCATGCACGTGTGATCCAAATCTATCAATAATATATATATCACCTATTTGTGGTGTATATCCTTCTTTATCTACTTCTCTAAATTCATTTTCCTGCATAACTCTTACATATTGATAAGCAGAACCAGGTCTAGGATTAACTTTTCCGCCAGCTGCTTCAAAAGCTAATCGTACATACATTGCACATAATCCACGACTTTTTGCTGTAGAGTTTGCTCTTAAAGTTTGGGCAAAAATTGCTTTATTAAATTTACCTTTAGATTTTGTTATATAAATCTTAATAGGAGACATATTTTCAATTACAGTATACTTCTCAATTAATATTTTATTGCCACTTTTATACTTTATACTTATTTCCTGATTTATCTCACATTTATGTAATTTACGCCCATTACTTCCACTGATATGAACACGGGATTGCCCTTTATAAACTATTTCATAACTTAAATTAGATGCTAGCGCTTTTGTAGTGTCTAAATAAGTTTCAACTTCAAATGTACCTTCTTTACTGACTAATTTAATAGGATGTCCGTTATTTCCACGCACATCATTTTGTGATATTGGGGCAGTTTTATTTTTTGAAACAACAATATCTCCATCTGTTTTTAATGGTGGAGTTGTTGTTGGTTTAGTCAAAATAGGTTTTTCATATTTTTCAAACAAAGCTCGCTTATAAAATAAAACTTTATTATCAAAATATGTTTCTGGCAATACAATCTGACCTGAAGGTATAGTTAATTTCACTCCAAATCCAGCTAAGCCTTTTAAAATGATTGTACCGTCATTTCTTGTGTATTTATTTTTCTTTGAACCTCTATATTCTGAAATAATATGATAATTTTCCATTGCCTTTGTTGAAGAGTGGTCCATTACCAATACTTTTATTTCTCTAATAGGAATTTTAATGACTTTTAATACATTTTCTTGAACATTAAATTCTTCAATTTTTTGATTTAATTTTCCAAAAGAATCTTTAACGTAAATCACTATTTTTTCACCAGATTCTGCACGAATCTGTTCTTCACCTTTACTATCAGCAACATGTTCTTTCATTTTATTTTTGTAAAAAATTCCATATGAAAAGTTTTCAATACTTTTATTAGTATCATTTTCTACAAATTTTATTTTAAAAGAAGTCAGTCCCTTATCAGCACTTGATGTTGGTGTAGAAGTTTGCGTTTGCCTTGAAGTTTCTACAGCATTTTCTCTCCTAGAAGGACTACCATTATGTTGGTCTAATTTATCAGCTATAGGAGTTGATGCTTTGGTAATTTTAATATTTATTGGAGCTTTAGCTGAAGGAATTTTAGCTGGAACAATAATATTATCTTTCTTAAAGCTAATAGTTCCATTTGGCTTTACAACTATACCTTTAATAATCGCATTACTATCCGTGATTTTCGTTACCCTGATATTTCCATCTATAACAATTTCAACTTCTTTATTTGCTTCTTTGCTATTATCATCATCCAAGAATACAGCATTCACAATAGTGCATTGTCCGTTAGATTCACCTCTGGCTATCGCCCTTCTCATTGAAGGTCCTCTAAACACTTCTATTAATTTATCTGCATATACTAATTCAAAATTCCCCGTAGCTTTATTTTTTTCTTTATGTGTAGCATATCCTGCATCTTCTAATGCTTGGGCTTCCCTTTCAAATATACCTCTTACACCATTACTGAAAAATTTATGATATCTTTGATTTTCTTCTAAAAATTTAACTCTATCTTCAATTGCTTCATCAAAATCTTTATAATTTCTAAAATCATGGTATTCCTGCACACGCTTTCCATTAGGTTTATCTTCCCAGACTAAATGTTTACTTTTAGGACCCTTCCAACTCCTATCTGCTTTTATATTAAATATATTATTAGTACCTACTAATATATTTTCTCCCCATCCAGTTTCTTGGGCTGCTTGAGCTAATATAGTCTCCCAACTCACATTTTTTTTGAATGCTATCCTCCTCACAGAACAATAGATTGAGGAAATAAAGTTTAGTTTATCTTCGTATGTATAAGCCATTTATTTTACCTCAGTCGCATATTTATTATATTTCAAATTTTCTGACTTATCTGCACAACTATAAAGGACTTCTAATTTATTGTTTTTTTTATAAAAACCATCATCAATCTCACAAGTCCATTTTTTATTTATAAATTTATGTTCATTTAAGCTTCCAAATTTATCAAAAATACTTACAACCAAGATTGATTGAGCTAATGTATTTGCAGGATGAGTAATTGAACTAGATAAAATATAATATTTATTATTTTTAAAAGCGCAATCCTGTATAGTAGTTTCAAAATAATCAGGCTTAACTTCAAATTTCGTGTAGCCTTTAGCTTTCCCTAATTTTATGAAGGAGACATTTGCAGGAATCGTATCATCAAACTGAACTTTATAATCACACTTTTCAGCTGCTAAAGCAGAACTAGCTATAAACAATAATAAAATCGATACTACCTTATTCATTACTCACCCCCATTATTTTCATCAATATCGTCTTCACTGCCAACTTCATTTAGGCAACTGAATAACTCATCATCCGGATCTAATAAACTTATAAACATTGTTCCATTTTCTCCATTTTCGCTATCAATAAATCTAAATTCTATATGATCGGAAGTGTCTGAAAATAAACGATTTGTCCTAAATTCATCTAATTCACCAATATATTCTACTTTTTTCGTTTGATTAATAATTTTATAGTTTAATTCTGTATTCAAGAGATTTTCTGGTACAAGATTTTTTAAATCAATGCGTTTACTATACATCCCACTCTCAGGCATTTTCGGCAATTGCGCATTCACCGTTGCTCCACTGGTAAACAACTGTTGTCCAGATTTCACCTCAAACTTTCCACCAGTTTTAATAAAGACACCACTACCATTAACCACAAGCTGAGTCCCACCTGCTTTTAAGTCAATCTCTTTAGAGCTGGTGAGCTCTATTTTGTCTTCAGTCGCAATCAGTTTAATCACTTTCTTCGCAATGATTTCAATCAAGTCATCCTGCGCCTGAACTTTGATCGGACCCTTTGCAGCAAAAGCACTTAAACCTTTCTGTGCTGCAAACAAGCTGATCTTATCTTGTGCATGACCGACAATATTCTTCTGTGCACTCAAATTAATTGAGCCTTGCGCACTTTCAGCAATATCTTGTGAAGCTTGTAAAACAATGTCTTCTGGGGTTGTCAATGCAATCCCATTGGGTGAAGCCAGTAACATCAATGCCTGACGAAAAATCTTACCTTGCTCTTGTTTGGCACTATCACCGCTATTTTCTAAGTCTTTTGTATAACTTTCCATAAAGCCCTGTAAGGAGCCTAAAGCCTGCATCGGATTCACATCCAATTTGCTGCCTTTATTAAAAGTTCCACAAACACTGGTTAAATCAAAATCCTTAATTTCAACATTGGCAATTACCTTACCCACGTCTTTTAAAGCGGATAAAGGCTCTGAATCAAACTTGTCCTTTAAACTGGTTAATTTTCCTTTTAAAACATCCGAACCATGTTCTTCAATATTTTCAATAAAACTCTTTAAGTTCTCAATCGACTCTTTGGAATCATTAAAAAAGTCTTTAAATTCATCTACAATATTCTTGGTATCTTTACCAAATTTCTGGATGTCCTCAATAAAATCACCACTGTTTTTCAGTGCCGAAATTGGATCACTACCTACAGCATTTTTAAATAAACCCACGGTTGCCTGTAAAGCCTGATTTGCACCTTTTAGTTCTAAAGAATTAATCAGTTTCGGCAAACGATTGACAACATTCAAGGCATCCGTTTGTTGCTTTACAGCAATCTCACTTAGCACTTTCATACTTTCAGCCCCTTGATTCAACAAAGACTGTGCTTGGGCTGCTTCTAAATGATCTGCAATTGCATTTTCTTGGGCATAGGTTGTGATAAGCATGCCTTTTCCTGCACGCACCGCACCATAAGCATCGGTTCTTAACTCAAAACCTTCACCACGCCCATTGCTGGTTTCCTTATCTTTCGGATGGCTTAAGTTCCCAAGGTTAAGTTGTGTTGCTGCATGACTACTTTGTAGCTGCGTACTGATTTGGCCTGTTGTATCATCAAAGCGGAGTTGGTTAAAACCTGATCCACCCACTTCCGATGAACGAATACCGCTTAGTTTTTTGGTATCAGGCAACTGGCCTTTGATATCAAACATGGTTTGATGACGTTCTGCTTCATGTAAACGTCCCATCACAAATGGACGGTCGACATTGCCATCAAAGAAATCAATAACTACGATTTCACCAATTCGTGGGTGGAATCTTGTGCCATAACCTTCTCCCGCCCAAGAGGTCAATACATCAACCCATGCTGAGTCGGTATCATTGTCATTGGAACCTGCACCACCATCATGACTATTGTCATCGGTACGGGTGAAGAGGAAACGAACTTTGATTCGCCCCCATTGATCGACATAAATCGTTTCGCCTTGCGGGCCAACCACTTTGGCACGTTGTGGAAATGCAGAAGGTCTATGTGCTAAAGGGTTATACTCAGGAACGATCGGAATTCTACGGCGTACCAAGGACAACTCATTGGCTTGACGCTGGTCTTTAATTAAATGGTTCCAATAATTTAAATTAAGCAGCTTGGATAACTGATCTTGTAACTCTTTAGGTAAGTTATTTTGATTGTAAAAAGTCTTACCTAAGATTAAGAACTCACGATCCGAACCATCATGTTGATCAATTTCAGGGTGTTCTCTTAATTCAAACCAATAGCCAACTTGCGCATCGCGCACTGAACTGGTTGCGGTAAAGTATTTGGACTGTAATTCTTGGTATTGTGTTAGTTGGGTATTTAATTTATCAACTTGAGCTGAACTTGAAACTGTGGTTTGGTCTTCACCATTGAGATCACTGGTCCAAGCTGGGCTAATTGTCCAAGCCTGCTCTAAACTTAAAGTTTCATTATCTTGTTGATCACTATGTTGGTGATTACTTAACTGGCTATCGCCCTGATCTTGTAAAAGGCTATCCGCTTGCCAACGTTGTACTTGTATTGCTGTTGATTGAATTGAGCGCTGGGCAATGAGGCTGGTGATCGTGTCAAAGCGTTCTGTTGCATGACTGCGATGGAAACGAATACTTCGTCTAGGCATTGCCTCATATTGGGTATTGTCATCAATCAGACGTAATTTCTGTGCCTGAATCTGCGTTGCCGAAATAGGCACAATTCGTACAGACTCATCAACTAACCAGTTAATACCTTCACTGCGCCACAAGCGAGTTAAAAACTCATAATCCGTTTCATTGGCTTGCATTACAAAAGGACGGATATCGTATTGTTTTTTTAAACCACTACTGTCCAGACTTAGACTAGCAGAAAATAAGGCGCTTTTCGCTTGCCACTCTTTAAATAAGATTTCCGATATTTCCAGAACACTTTTGTTCATAAAAACACGGCTATTACGACGCTTATGCCAAAGACTAGTTGCATCTTCAAGCGTTAATTTATAAACGCTTAATGCCCCATCACTCTGCCCTTGGCTTGCCCCTGTCACAATTCCAGTGGTTCGGTACAATTCACCAAAATCGGTGACTTGATCAACTGCAACCTGACACCCGATAAATTGTTTTAAAGCAATATGCGCATTGGTTGAAAGGCAGAGTAATTCTGCCTTTAAGCCTTGATTAATCTGTTGTTGCCCCTGTATGCATTGCAAGAATACACTGCTGTTTAAGGCTTGATTTGAGAATTGAACGTGGATCGCTCGTGTTTGTAGTCCCAGGCCAAAACTTTCAAGTAAGGCATTAATATTTCTAAGCATTTTATTTTTTAAATGTTAAATTTTGTATAATACTATTATAACTAATGTTCAAAAATATAAATATACCTAAATTACTTTTTATAAAAAAATTACAAATTACCAAATAAACAACATAATAAATTAGATTAATAAAAAAGGGCGTATAGCCCTTTCTTTACAACATCCAAAAAACTCTAGAACGGAACGCGTTTATAGTCACGATATTCTGGTTTCCAGAAGTTCTGTTCAATACTTTCTAGCAATTGCTCATCACTGATCATCGGTGCTACACCATCTTGAATAGCCGCTTTAGCAACTTTAAACGCGATAATTTTAGATACTTGCTGCAATTCATTTAAATCAGGCAACAAATCTGCGTGGATATCTTGCAACTTCGGTGAACAATCGGCCAAAGCTGAACTTGAAGCCATTAACATATTGTCTGTAACACGGGTTGCTTGAACTGCTACCACACCCAAACCAATGCCAGGGAAGATATAGGAGTTATTGCACTGCGAAATCTGGTAGGTTTCACCATGATAATTTACAGGTGTAAATGGGCTGCCTGTCGCAATCAATGCTTTACCATCTGTCCATTGAATAATATCACCCGGTACGGCTTCAACTCGTGAAGTTGGGTTGGATAAAGGCAATACAATCGGATATTCACAGTTTTCAGCCAGCGTTTTAATGATTTCTTCTGTAAATAAACCTGGTTGACCGGATACCCCGATCAATACGGTTGGTTTGGCATTTTTCACAACATCAAGCAGTGAAATGATTTCCTCAGCATTGCCCCAATGCGCAACATCTTCAGGTTTCTGCGCAAGTTTACGTTGGAAATCTAATAAGTTTGGCTGATTTTCAGTGATTAAGCCAAAACGATCCACCATAAATACTTTGGCACGTGCCTCAGCATCCGTCAGCCCTTCAGCAACCATCTGTGCAATAATTTGTTCTGCAATACCACAACCTGCGGAACCAGCCCCTAAGAAGGTAATTTTCTGGTCTTTGAGCTGTTTACCTGCGGCTCTACTCGCTGCAATTAAAGTGCCGACGCAAACTGCGGCTGTTCCTTGAATATCGTCATTAAAGCAACAAATCTTATCACGGTATTTTTCAAGTAAAGGCATGGCATTTTTTTGCGCAAAATCTTCGAATTGGATCAGTGCTTTTGGCCAACGACGTTTAACCGCAGCAATCACTTCATCGACAAATTCATAGTATTCATCCCCGCTGATACGAGGTTGCGACCATCCCATATAAATCGGGTCATTCAATAACTGTTGATTATTGGTTCCCACATCAATGGTAATCGGCAATGTGTAAGCAGGACTAATGCCACCACATGCGGTGTAAAGAGATAGTTTTCCAATTGGAATGCCCATACCACCAATACCTTGGTCACCTAAACCAAGAATACGCTCACCATCTGTGATCACAATCACTTTGACATTTTTACGGTTTACGTTGTGAATGATTTCATCAATGTATTTACGGTCAGGATAGGAAAGAAATACTCCACGATGACGGCGATAAATATCGGAGAAACGTTGACATGCTTCACCCACTGTTGGTGTATAGATAATTGGCATCATCTCACTTAAGTGGTTTTCAATCAGGTGGTAAAACAGCGTTTCATTGGTGTCTTGAATATTTCGTAAATAAATATGCTTATTGATCGCTTCACTGAAAGAACAGAACTGTTGGTATGAACGTTGACTTTGTTCCTCGATACTTTCGATCACATGAGGAATTAAACCGTGTAAGTTAAATTGAGTTCGTTCTTCTTCTGTGAAGGCTGAACCTTTATTTAATAAAGGCAGCTCTAATAAGGCATTACCTGCATAATGAATATATAGAGGATATTTTTTCAGGGTTTCCGTTGGCATTTCCATTCTCATTGAAGCAGACTGCCTGCTTCTATCTTTTGCTAAGCTACGACTTTGGTCTGATACAAGCTTAAGCCTATTTTTGACTAAATGGGTATTTAGATACGTGATAATGATATTCAAAGTATTTTACAGAATGATAAATTATTCTCAGTTTTACTGATCAAATTCTCGTTTTTATGCAATTTAATATCTTTCCATAAAATAATGAGTCATGATCCCGCCATTACAACTGCATATTTGTACGCAATTTTGACCAATCATTGATTTTTTTTCGGTTTAGATTTATTTTGTTTAAAATACGATGAAGCTAAACCAATAACAATGAACACAAAGATCTCTCTACTCCTTCTTAGCACAGTCATTGCATGTACTGGCTGCCAAACTGCAAAAAAAGTCTCTTCTGGTGTTTCCAAAACCACTGAAAAAGTCAAAAGTATGGTGGGCTTAGGCGAAGCCAAAGTTCCAGAAGTTGATCAACAAGGTGTGGTTGATGTCAGTAAAGCCACCCTCGAAAAACTAGAGCAAATGAAGATCAATATGCCCACGGGACAATGGGTTTATATTGAAAATGATCTTCAAGGCATTTACACCTTACAAAACAAATCCAGTGATGGAAACGTCCTATATTTGCGTTTGAATTGTAAGATTCCTTCGCAGAAGTCTGGTTTTGCGATTGAAGATAAAGATGGTAAAGAGCTGCTTAAAGCACATGATGCGCAAACCGGTCAGGTTCAATTCTTAATCGACAATAAAAACTATGGCAATCCATTTGACTTAGTCAATGCGAAAAAAATGCCGACATTTAAAACGGCACTGAGTAAAGCCAAAGTGATTAAAATCTTTAACAATTCCAAACTTTATACCTTTACAAATGGCCATGCTGAATTGCTTAGCAAGCCTGTCACATGTAAAGAGTAGATCCATTATTTAGGCATATCCACAAATACGGCGGTTAAACGTCGTACTAAGGGTAAAACAATCAGAACCACAGGATATGCCACAGCCCATGATACCATCCATGCAGCAAGCCATTTGACCCAAAATCCGTTAATCAAACCCACATTGATCAACATATTAATCAATGACACCATGCCACTCATTAAACAAGATAAGAACAACGGCATAATCCATGCTGCAAATTTTGCAGGGAGTTTTGGGATATTGCCAATAATGGTGGGCGGAGTATTTGACATATATCGCTCTAAGTTTACCAACAGGACACATTTTATTCTTTTAATGGGCCTGAAAGAATTAATCCTTCCACATAACATCGGCCACATTTTGCCATTTAATTTGATTAGACAAATTTAAAGGCTGATCATAGAGCTCAGATATGACATTGATTGCTTCATTGAGTGAAATAATTGAATTTAAAGGGAGCCACGTGTCATCACCAACATCAAATAATGCTAAGTTCAGATCTTCATTGCAAGACAACCACGACTCACCTTGTTGGACAGTAGGGATATTCTTATCGTAACGTAAAATCAAATGAGTCGTATCTACCCACCAAAACAATAAAATGATCTGACCTTGTTTTGGCATATTTAGCATAAGATAACCTGAATTTGAATATTCAAAGTCTGTGGCCTGAATCTCCAGAAACAACTGTATAACTTGGTCTTTTCTATATTCTCATGATCAATTTGATCTAAAAAATTCACAAACATATTTTTTTATCCGGTGATTAAAGCAGTGTAATCCGTCAAGTCCATTTGAAATCTAAACACCAATACACAGTGAAATCGAGCATACTGCCATTTTTCTTATCGAATAAGTTTTATTCTATACAAATGCATTCACCTAAAAGGCGCAAAATTTGCTATATTTAGCGTTTTTCTGCGACATTTATTTCTCTATAGATTATGAATACGGCCATACAAGCAGCTCTTGATCATGCAGTGCAATCCCTACAAGCTGAAGGGACTCTTCCATCTGACTGGAAAAACACGAGTGTTTTAACGCGAACTAAAGACCGAAGCCACGGTGATTTCGCATCAAACATTGCCATGATGGGCGCTAAAGTTGCTGGTATGAAACCACGTGATCTTGCAGAGAAAATTTTGGCAAATTTACCTGAAGTGGTCGATATTGCCAAAGCTGAAATTGCGGGTCCGGGTTTTATCAACTTCTTTTTAAATGCCGATCAGCGCTTTACCGTGCTGGATCAGATCCAAGCACAAAAGGAACAATTTGGTAAAACCCAAGCAAATGCAGCCAAGAAAATTCAGGTTGAATTCGTTTCTGCAAACCCAACCTCTAGCCTGCATGTAGGTCATGGTCGTGGTGCTGCATATGGTATGACTGTTGCAAACTTACTTGAAGCAACAGGTGCCAAAGTTGAACGTGAATATTATGTCAATGATGCTGGCCGTCAAATGGACATCCTCGCTACATCAACTTATTTACGTTATTTAGAATTAAGTGGACAAACTTTAGTTTTCCCTAAAAATGCTTATCAAGGCGACTACGTTAAAGAAATCGCCCAAGGTATCATCGACAAACACGCTGATGCTTATGTGCGTAGTGTGGCTGATGTTTACAAAGATGTTCCTGAAGATGTGCAATATGCTGAAGAGCTTGATGCTGATGGCAATAAAGTGGTTATTTCAGGCGATAAAGAAAAACACATTGACGGCTTAATTCACAACTCACAAGCTTTAGTGGGTGAAGGTTATCGTGTATTCCATCAAGCAGCATTACATGCCATTTTAGATGATATTAAAGATGACCTTGGTGAGTTTGGCGTAACCTTTAATCACTGGTTTAGTGAAGCATCATTGGCTGAAAAAATTGATGAAGCCTTACAAACCTTAGATCAACGTGGTTTTCTTTATGAAAAAGATGGCAACATTTGGTTTAAATCAACTGAATTTGGCGATGAAAAAGACCGTGTAGTCAAACGTCGTAATGGACAAACCACGTACTTTGCCTCTGACATTGCCTATCATTTAAATAAATTACAACGTGGCTTTACTGACCTTGTTGATATTTGGGGTTCAGACCATCATGGCTATATTGCACGTGTTAAAGCTGCAATTGACGCGATGGGCTATGACTCATCTAAATTGACTGTACTTTTAGTGCAGTTCGTCAGCTTATGGCGTGGTGGTGAGATGGTACAAATGTCATCTCGCTCAGGTCAATTCGTGACCTTACGCGACCTTCGTAAAGAAGTTGGCAATGATGCAGCACGTTTTTATTATGTAATGCGTAAATCTGAACAGCACATTGATTTCGATTTAGATTTAGCGGTGTCTCAAAGCAAAGATAATGCCGTGTATTATATTCAATATGCGCATGCTCGTATTTGCCGTATGTTAGAAAAAGCAGCAACAACAAATATTCAATTTGATACTGAAAATGCACGTCAATTTGCTGCAAAATTAGAACTTGATGCTGAAACTGAAATTTTAGCGAAACTCGCGGCTTATCCTGAAGTCCTTATTCGCGCTGCAAATAATTATGAACCTCATCAAGTCGGTAATTATTTGAAAGAACTTGCTGCTTTATTCCATGGTTGGTACAACGAGAATAAAGTATTAGGTGATGATGCCGAATTAACTCAAGCGCGTTTATTGCTTTCAGCAAATATAAAACAAGTCTTACATAATGGTCTTGAATTATTGGGTGTATCTGCACCTGAAAGTATGTAAGTCAAGACTTGCTTTACATTTTCCCAAGACCCAGGTCTGGCTCAAAGTAAGCATTGAAGTGTGTAATAAATCATTACTTTACATCGTGTTCATGCAAAACTATGCTTGAACACGATCAAAGCAATACATAATAAGAGGGTTTCACGTGTTTGGAAAAACGCAACGCGGTGTTTCAGAAAGGCCAACCAAACCTAAACAACCATTGATTCCTAAATGGTTAGGGATGCTTGTCGTCATTTTAATCGTGTTAAGTTTTGGTGTCGCACTGATGCTCTGGAAACCGTGGGCGCCCGTCCAACCCAAAAATGAAATCACGTCTGAGCATTATCAAGAAGATACCAACAAAGACTATCGTTTTTATGATCTGTTACCACAACAACAAGTTACCCCTATTCCTGAACAAGCTGTTCCTGAAAGCAGAAATCAACAACAACCTGTAATTGTTGAAGCACCTTCTCAGTCTGAAAATGTCAATGTTGGGGTAAACGCTGAAAGCACAACGCCTGTTCAACCTGAATATATTCTACAGGTTCGTAGTTATGATGATCCTGATGCTGCTGATGCACGTCGTGCTGAAATTATCTTAAATGGCTTATCTGCTGATGTGATGCAAAGTACAGAAGGTGGAAAAACTTGGTATCGTGTGATTTCAGGCCCTTATGAATCACAAAATGCAGCAGTGATTGCACAACAAACCTTACAACATAGCGGTATTGACTCTATTGTAGTTAAACGCTAATCCTTTTTTATGGCATTGCCTGATCTATAAATCACAAAAAAGGATGCTTCGGTATCCTTTTTTATTCTTCAAAGTCTTTTTCACCTTGCCTATATATCAGAATAAACTGAGTGTTTTTTACTCAAAAGAAACATGTTTTGATGAAATACTTACCCAAATTGATCAAAATTAGAGTAATCTATTTTCCGCAATACATTACCCATGTTGTTGCCGAGATATCAAAAGTCACCAATACTTTTGATTTGCTGTCCTGTGATTGGCGTGACGATCAAATCCGAAGATTACAGGGCGCTCAGAAATTCACATGGGTAAAAAAGCCCACATCCATAGGCATTCAGCTAATTTCAAACAATAAAACAGTTCATCTAAACTTCACTGAAAATTCATTCGCCTAATTATTTCAATTTGAGTACACTCCTATTGAGATTATGAGCTTTTAAATGCAATGAATAATAAAAAACAGATTTTATGTGTAGAAGATGATGCTGCTATTCTTATGCCGTTACGTTACGCACTTGAACGAGAAGACTGGCAAGTCACTTGGGCCAACTCAAGCATGCAAGCTATTGATTTTATTAAAAATAAACCATTTGATTTTATTATTTTAGATGTTGGATTACCTGATTTAAATGGTTTTGATCTCTGCAAAAAAATTCGTCTCTTTAATCATACACCACTACTATTTTTAACCGCACGAGATGACGAAATAGATCGTATTGTGGGTTTAGAAATTGGTGCAGATGATTACTGTAGCAAGCCATTTAGTTCACGTGAAATTGTGTCTCGAATTAAAGCCATTTGGCGCAGAATGGAAATGCAAAATCAGTTACAGCAAAGCTCACAGCCAAACACACACATTTCTACAACCCCGTCTAAAGTTTGGCAATGTAATGATGAAGCTTTGCAAATCCATTATTTAGGCACACTACTGCACTTGACCCGCTATGAATATCGCTTACTTAAATTATTGATTCAACGCCCTGAACAGGTGTTTAGCCGTCAACAATTGATGGATCATGTATGGGAACACCCTGAGCATAGTTTAGAAAGAACAGTCGATACACATATCAAAAGTATTCGCAATAAACTCAAGCAGATCTCTCCCGAGCAAGATCCAATCGAAACCCATCGAGGCTTTGGCTATAGTTTAAAAAGGCAAGGATAAACCATGTCCATTTTTATTCGTATTTGGTTCTTCTTTGGATTGATCATCTTGCTGGGTTTATGGTTTATGTCATATACCTTCAATCAACAAGTAAAACCCAATGTTCGACAGGTCGTAGAAGATACCCTTGCGGAAAATGCCAATATTATCGCGATGTTAGTAGCTGAAGATGTCTATGAAAATAAAGTCAGTACTGTTCAGTTTGATGAAAAAATTCAAAATGCGCTGAATCGAAAACTCAATGCCACCATTTGGAAACATAATAAAAATGAGATCAATCAGCAAATCTATATTACTGACAACAACGGTATCGTCATTTATGACTCACAAGGTATCGCCACAGGACAAGACTACTCACGATGGAATGATGTTTACCTGACCTTAAAGGGAAAATACGGCGTTCGCTCTACACGCAGTTATGAAAAGGACAGCAATAGCAGCACCATGTTTATTGCAGCGCCAATCTATTATCAAGTTGGTCAACAACAGCAATTGATTGGCGTTGTCAGCATTGGAAAACCCAATATTTCAGTACAACCTTATATTCAGCGTGCTGAAAATCAGCTGATCCAACAAGCCGCTTGGATTACATTACTCAGTCTTTTTCTTGCCAGTTTGGTGGCCTATTGGCTAAAACACAGTATTGACCGTGTCCGTAAATACGCACAAGCACTTGCACCTGTCAATCAAACCCCTTATTTTCGTTCGGCAAAAGAACTCAATCAAGTTGCTCAAGCAGTTGAAAATATGCGAGAAAAACTTGAAGATCGTGCTTATGTAGAACACTATATCAATACACTGACCCATGAACTCAAAAGCCCGCTTACCGCCATTCAAGCCAGTGCAGAACTACTCCAAGAAGATTTACCACTAAATGATCAACAACAATTTGCCACACATATTCATGAACAAAGCCAGCGCTTACGTAGCCTGATTGACCGGATGCTCTTATTGACCCGTCTGGAAAAATCTAAACATCAAATTGAAATGCAAGATTTCAATTTATCTGAACTGATTCAACAGACTTTAGACCAGCATGCCAGTCAAATTCAGGCCAAAAAAATTCAGTGTTTACTGGATATTGAAGCCAATTGTATGCTTCGGGCAGATCGATTTTGGATTCAACAAACCCTTGCCAATATTTTAGATAATGCCCTAGATTTTTCCGCAGATTCAGCAAAAATCCTGATTCGGCTTCATCATCAAACACACCAGCAGGTAGAATTACAGGTTTTTAATGAGGGCGAATGGATTCCAGATTATGCACTCACGCAAGTGTTTGATACTTATTTTTCCTTGCCTCGCCCGATTAGCCAGCAACGCAGTTCTGGTATTGGACTGAGTATTGTTAAACAAGTTATTGAACAACACCATGGACAGATTCACATTGGTAATATTCAAGGAAATGAAATCACCATCTTACAACCCCACCAAAAGGGTGTATTGGTAAAAATTCAATTGCCTTAGCACAGCCAAACTTCACTTAAAATTCATATAAAAAACCTATACGCCTCAAACAAAGCACATTGCTGTTTCGCACACTCAACACTGACAAAAAACAACGGCGAAGGAAAACAGTGATGCGCTCTAACTTTCTGACATTCAAAATTATTGCAATCGCAATTTTAGTTGCCTTATTTTGGATAGGCTTACTCTTTATTACCAGTCTGGTCTCAGAACGACAAGATTACCAACAGGCATTTCTGAAAGAAATTGCACAAAATAATATTAGTCCTCAAACCGTGATTTCACCGTATATCCGCGTGCCCTACAATGAGCAAAAAAACTGCCTCGATGAAAAGAAAGTGGCCTATTTGTGTACTGAGGAACAGTGGATGTATATCAGTGCTGACAGCACGCAATGGTCATCCAACTTTAATGTTTCTGACAACACTTATAAACGCACCATCTATCGAGCAATTAGCTACACAGCCAATCTCATGGCCAAAGGTGTATTCCAAAAACCAACACTTGAAAAGAAAGATTACCAATGGGAACGAGCTGAAATTATCTTCCCTGTACATGATCCTCGCGGCTTAGATACACAACCGAGCTTAAACATGCTCAATAAAACCTATGTCTTTGAAATGAGTGCGCAAGGGAGCAACAGTTCTGGTTTTGACTTTATGTATGTTTCTGCAAAAACATATCCTGAATTAATCAATGCCATACAAAATGGTTTTACTTTTGATTTGACAGCCAATATTACTGGTCTGGGGAAATTCACGCTAATTCCAACCAGTCGTAGTGTCACTTATCAGGCCAAAGGCAATTGGGCTGATACCAAATATTCAGGACAAAACTTACCCTTTGCAAAAACCAGCACACAACAACAATTCACCGCACAATGGAAAAATATTGCTCTAGGTCATCAAAACATCAGCAAATTGATTGATTGCGACAACAATGATTGTATTCGCCAGTTTAGTAATGGTTATTTTTCACAAGAACCAGGTTATATGGGTGAACCTAGTCAAAGTATTGGTTTATCAACAGAATTCTTAGAGTCAGTCAATGTATATACACAAACGGATCGTGCGATTAAATACGGTATTGTGATTATTATCATCACCTTTGCTTGTTTCTTTCTCTTCGAAGTACTCAAAAGCTTACGGATTCACCCCATTCAATATTCTTTGGTGGCGATGGCTCAAGTGGTGTTCTTTGTCCTACTCCTTTCGATCAGTGAATACTATGCCTTTGCATGGGCTTATTGCGTTGCTGGAATTGCCTGTGTCGGGCTCATGAGCTGGTACTTATACTATGTGATGAAAGGTTTTAAAGCCGCTGGCCTATTCAGCCTCATCCTAAGTTCACTTTATGCCGTGATGTACATGCTGTTGCAATCTTCAGGCAAAACCTTTCTGATCGGCTCTATCATTTCATTTGTTTTACTTGCTGTAGTTATGTTTATTACACGGCATATCGACTGGTATCAAATCAGCAATAAACCTGAGCAAAAACTCAAATCCTATACGCCTCCGCAAAATTGATAACGACATAGTGAATAGCTCAAAGCTATTCACTGGCTTAAAAATATATTCTAAATAATAGGTATTGCAATGAATATTTCCATCCTTCAGGAGCAACAGCACTTTAAGCGATTGCAACAACTTTTTCCTCTGCACTGTTCAATTGCGTTTTGTTTAAATCAGTTACGTGGCGCGCAGATTCAATTTTTAAATTTAGGCAATCTCATTATTTGCCCAGAATATAACTGTTTGATTATTTTTAAGTATAAAATTCTCATTCGTCTAGATACATTCACCAACCAGCAACAAAGTTGATTTGCAGATTGCAAATCATGACGTAAAATTTAAAGCATAAACAAACTTTGAGAATGATCATGACTGTACAACGTTTGCATGTAGAAAAACGCTTTTCTGAAATCGCAATTTCGGGAAATTTAGTTCACTTGGCAGGTCAATTGGCTACGGATTTAAGTTTGGATATCAAAGGGCAAACTCAACAGACCTTAGATATCATTGATCGTTTTCTTGCAGATGCGGGCACAGATAAAAAACACATTATGTCTGTGATGATTTTTTTAAAAGATATTGAAAATGATTATGTAGGAATGAATGAAATCTGGGATGCATGGTGTTCAGATATGCAGGCTCTGCCGAGAACCTGTGTTGAAGCAAAACTTTATCGACCTGATGTTTTAGTTGAAATGACGGTGGTTGCGGTAAAACCAGAATAAGCTCAATACTCAAATTTTTTGAATAAACTAAAAAATGCATGTTTAAACATGCATTTTTTGCTTAGCTATATGCGCGATTTGAGTACAGATCAAACTTCCCCAGTACATGTTCTTCCAGCATTTGCGAATGGCTCATTTCAGAAAATTCTGTTAAAAAATCTTCTCGCAAATCTTGGTACTCTGGAATTCCCATATAACGAATCACGCGATAACCTGCGGATCTTAACAAAGCATCTTCATAAGTATTTTGATTCGAGCGCTTAATCGCATTGATATCATCTAAAGCCATCACCGCTAAAACTTTATAATCTTTGTCCAGCACAACAAAATTTGCAAACATTTGCTGATACTTACGGCGTGTATGTAAATATTTTGTCGTTAATAAGGCATCAAAAGAAACATGAGCCAAGATATTGGCTTCAGGTAAAATTTCTTTTAACCGCGTAAACGTAATTTGTTCATGTGAGTTAAATACTGCTCTTCTTCGTAAAGCACTATCTGCTTGTTGCTTATTTTTCAATCCTTTATAACTAGCACCAATCACGACAGCAAGTAATATCAAACTCGCAACGATTATCATATCCATTTTTCATTTCCTAATTCTTTATTATAATTTGGTCTAAGACCAGTTCATGTGTACCAAAGATACTATTTTTAATCAGTTCAATTTTGTAATATACAAGACGGATTTAAATATTTACTTTTTCAAAATAATCAAATAAATCACATTTTTGACTTATTTCTTGAACTATTATTTGTATTATTCATTGAGTATTTCAACCAAATGAATTGATTTAACCACATTTATACCGTGTATTTTTTACGAATACAACTGAATTTAATGAACTTTGAGTACTATTGTAGGACAATCACATTTGAAAATTGTGTGTTTTTAGTACACTAAAGTTTTCAACAGTTTACAGAGAGTTATCCACAGTAGCGTATTTTTATTATTCAATTGCTGATTTAAGAAAGGATGTTTAGGCATCCTCTCTTATTACTATTTCAAACAGCACCTAAGCTCTACTTTTTGATGTAGACTTTGCTTTGCCATTTCCACCAAATGGTTTTTTATCACCCGTTTCACGCGGCGGCAAACCTGTATGTTGCGTCAATATTTGACCACGTTCAGGACGCTTTTTGGTATTGGAAGGACGCGATTGCGTTTTCGCCTGCGAATTACGACTATCCCCAGTACGCTTTTGCGAATCACCATCAACAGTCGAGTTTTTCTTACGCGCAGATTGATATTGCCCTTCTGTTCCTTGCGGTTGATAGGTTGGAATCAGATGATGTTTAGAATTACCAATCAAATCTACCCGGCCCATTTCACGTAATGCATCACGTAGTAACGGCCAGTTGTTTGGATCATGATAACGTAAGAAGGCTTTGTGTAAACGGCGACGCTTTTCACCTTTTACAATATCCACACTTTCGGTATAACGAGCCACTTTGGCCAACGGATTTTTCCCGGTGTGATACATCGTGGTCGCAGTCGCCATTGGTGACGGATAAAAGGTTTGCACCTGATCGGCACGGAAACCATTTTTCTTAAGCCAAATCGCAAGATTCATCATGTCATAATCCGTTGTTCCCGGATGCGCAGCGATAAAGTACGGGATTAAATACTGTTCTTTACCCGCTTCCTTACTAAAACGATCAAACATCTGTTTAAAGCGATCATAGGTCCCGATTCCTGGTTTCATCATCTTCGACAATGGACCTTTCTCGGTATGTTCTGGTGCAATTTTTAAATAACCGCCAACATGATGTTGAACCAGTTCTTTGACATACTCAGGGTTCAATACCGCAAGGTCATAACGTAAGCCTGAACCAATCAAAATCTTTTTGATGCCTTTTAATGAACGTGCTTTGCGATAAAGTTGAGTAAGTGGCGCATGGTCAGTATGTAAATTTTGACATACACCTGGGTACACACAAGAAGGTTTACGGCAGTTCTTTTCAATCTCAGGATCTTTACACTGCAAACGGTACATGTTTGCAGTTGGACCACCTAAATCTGAAATGATGCCTGTAAAACCTGGGGCTGTATCACGAATTTTTTCAACTTCACGTAAAATTGATTCTTCTGAACGGTTTTGAATAATACGACCTTCATGTTCGGTAATCGAACAGAATGTACAACCACCAAAACAACCACGCATGATGTTTACAGAGAATTTGATCATATCAAATGCAGGGAAACGCGCTTCACCATAAGCTGGATGTGGTAGACGCGCATAAGGCAAGTCAAACACATAATCCATTTCTTCAGTAGTCAATGGAATCGGTGGTGCATTTAACCATACATCACGTTCACCATGCTTTTGTACCAATGCACGAGCGTTCCCAGGATTGGTTTCAAGATGCAAAATGCGGTTAGTATGTGCATAAAGTACTGGATCAGTTGCTACTTCTTCAAAGGCAGGCAAACGAATCACTGCCAATTCACGAGGTGGTAATTTATGTTTAATCGCTTTAGAAGCCGGCAGTAAACGTACAATCTGGGTATTCTCATCCAGTTGATCGCCTTCACGAACGACTGGATTCGCTACCAATTCTTTTTGGAAATTTTGGTATTGGGTTAAAGAATTTCCTTTACCCTGTTCTATTTCGCAACCATCTAAATCTTCAGTCATCACATAAGGATTGATGATTGGATCAACACGACCAATCGCATCGACATCATTCGATGCAATTTCAACAAACTTAGCTTTAGACACACGATTAATTTTATTGACGATGAATGCAGTACCACGAACATCGGTGATTTCATGAATTTTTTCGCCTTTGGCAAGACGATGCATGACTTCAACAACAGAACGCTCACCATTTCCATACATCAATAAATCCGCTTTTGAATCCATCAGTACTGAACGACGAACTTTGTCTGACCAGTAATCATAATGCGCAATACGGCGTAATGATGCTTCGATACCACCTAATAATACAGGTACATCAGGAAATGCTTCACGGCAACGCTGACAATATACAGTTGCAGCACGGTCAGGGCGTTTATTGGGTAAATTATCCGGTGAATAAGCATCATCAGAACGGATTTTACGGTCAGCCGTATAGCGGTTGATCATAGAATCCATGTTACCAGCGGTCACACCCCATGCAATATTCGGTTTGCCTAGCACCTTAAACGCTTCCGCAGAAGTCCAATCGGGTTGTGCAATAATCCCGACACGGAAACCCTGTGCTTCAAGCGTTCGACCAATAATTCCTGAACAGAATGATGGATGATCGATATAGGCATCACCACATACTAGGATAAAGTCACAACTATCCCAACCGAGTTGATCCATCTCCTCGCGTGACATTGGCAAAAATGGTGCTGGTTCAAAGCACGATGCCCAATATTTGTCATAATCAAACAACGCAGTAGGCGCTGTCTGAGCAGTATAAGCGGTCGACATGGTGAGTTTCTCGATTGGCAGTTGGCGATCGGGAGAGATCTAAAATGAAAGTTGATCATTTTACCATGAATTTTACTCATGTTGTTTGATTAAAAAGTAAACATTGTCTCTTGGTCTTCTATTTGGTCTGTTATTGATAGCTTTTTAAGATGTTCAAGGTATTCGTCATAAGTTAAAGAAAAATTTACCCGTCATGATGTATTGTTTACAAGCACGGAGAAATTGAAAAGAAAAGGTTATTTAAATAAACACTATTTAGCCGCAGTCTCTCATACTTTTGCCTGATCATCATTCTGTGTTTGATTTAGTTTTAAAGCCACCAATAGCCCGATACAAAGTACACAAGTAATCGTAACCGTTAGGCCAAACCATCCATATTTTTCCCAGACTAAACCACTACTGCTACCCAAGAAACTTGAACCAAGATAATAACAAAATAGATAAAGTGAAGAGCCAACTGCGCGATACTGTAAGGATTGTACTGATACCCAACTGCTTGATGTGGAATGGGCGGCAAAAAATGAGAAAGTGAAAATCAATAGGCCAATCAAAATCACCCAAAGTGATGGAATCAGCATAATCCATAACCCCAGAATCATGCTTGAGAACATCACAATCAGCACTTTACCTCGTCCAAATTGACGACTCCAACTGGCAGCGCGAGGTGAACTATAAATGCCTGATAAATAGGCTATCGAAATTAAACCAATCCACGTTTGCGACAGTTCAAAAGGTTTTTCTAACAGATGATAACTCATGTAATTAAACACGGTCACAAAGCATCCCATTAGAATAAAACCTTCTACAAACAATAATCTGAGTTTTGGGTCAGAAAGATTTTTCTTAAAGGATTCGATAAAACGTGTGAATTGAATGGGATAAGATTTAAAATGTTTAGAGGTGGGTAAGGCAATATAAAATGTAATCGCGATCAATAAATTGAGTAGACCAATAATCATCGTCGCAGTTTGCCAAGAGATATAATCCAGCAATACTCCTGCAATCAAACGCCCGCCCATTCCCCCTATTGCTGTCCCTGAAATATACAGTCCCATGGCAAAGCCAACATCTTTTTGCGCAATTTCTTCACCAATATAGGTCATTGCAACAGAAGCGACACCACTAACAGCCAAGCCAATCATCATGCGTGTTGCAAGAAATATTTCCCAATAAGGTAAAAACGAACTCAGCAATAACAAGCTTGCTGTGGAAAATAAAGAAATAGCCATGATCTGCTTACGACCATAACGATCTGAAATCAACCCTGCAAAAAGAAGCCCTAAGGCTAAGGCAATGGTGGAAAATGAAAGCGGAAAACTACTATGGGTTGGCGTAACATGAAAAAAACTTGCCAAAAATGGCATCATCGGCTGAACACAGTACAATGATGAAAATACAGCAAAGCCAGCTAAAAACAATGAAAGTAAAATTGCGATAAAAGGCCGAGTGCCATACTCAATATAAGCTGTAGATTCAGGTGCTTCAGACATAATTATTCCTCATGTCCGTTCAGTATACGCCTATTTTTAACTCTTGATAAAAGCTAAAGTTTTATTACAGACAATGCTTTGATGATTCAAGTCAGGTATAGATTTTAAATTTTTGATTTAGAGTAAAATTACACTAGAAAATGCAGAAATCAGAAAATAAAAAAGAGCATATTTTTTAATACACTCTTCTGTTAATTTTTCAATATATTGAGGTTAAATTTAACCATTAAAATCTTAAACTTTTCGTTCTTCAATATTTAGTGCATTGATTGCGAGTACCGCTTGAGTACGGTTCTGTACACCTAATTTACGGAAAATTGCCGTCACATGCGCTTTAATGGTCGCTTCCGAAACATCAAGTTCATAAGCAATTTGCTTATTCAATAAACCTTCTGCAACCATCATCAATACACGGAACTGTTGTGGTGTTAACGATTGAATACGTTCAGCTAAAGCTGTTTCATCTGCGGCACGTGGGTCAAAATTCATATTCGCTGCGGGTAAGTTTGGCGGTAACCAAATATCACCATCCAGCACTTGGCGAATTGCTTCCCCAATATGGCTTGGATGTGCAGATTTAGGAATATAGCCCATTGCGCCATGTGCAATTGCACGTTGAATAATGGATGCATCTTCGTGAGCAGAAACCACAATAATAGGAAGTGCAGGATACTGTGCACGAACATGTACCAATGCAGAGAAACCCGATGCGCCTGGCAGATTTAAATCCAACAAGACGAGATCTGGTTCTGGACCATTTTCCAAACGCTCATAAAATTCATTAACAGCCGCAGTTTCACTAATTTGAGCCTGTGGCAAACTATAACGAACCGCCTGAATTAACGCATGGCGAAACAGTGGATGATCATCAACGATTAAAATATTCATAAGCGAAGCGAGAGATCTCTAGCGCAGTTATTTCATTCTAACCGCACTATTGCTATTTAGGATACGTAAATATTAACGAATTTTTGAATAATTTGTCG
>Ga0256903_1000076_pt1 | contig 29048 bp, 29 predicted proteins | sample MC6MC0741MT_FD_190195 | JGI IMG/M metagenome (GOLD analysis project Ga0256903, IMG submission 190195) | Metatranscriptome of enriched soil aggregate microbial communities from Iowa State University, Ames, United States - MC6-MC0741-MT... | ecosystem: Environmental > Terrestrial > Soil >... | reverse complement strand
TTTTGATCAAATATCAATCATTAGATCAAATGGGGGAATATAGAGATATACCTGAAATTGGGTATTTTATATGTATAAGTTCACGTTTTAGATAAAAATAAAAACGCTGAATGAAATTATTCAGCGTTTATTGGAAAGAAAGCCCTATGCATCAGTTTTAAGCTAAACAAGCAATATAAAACCATGTTGCAATAAAAAAGCACCCGTAGGTGCTTATCTGATTATTTTCAATCAAAAGGTTAGTAATTGTGGATCAAACAAATCCTTGATCAGATCAGATTGCAATACAGGTATATCTTGCGCTGATAGATTTTCGGCTTTATTAAAAGCGACCAATTCAGTATTTTTAGCATCATCGACAATGGTTGTAGCACTTTGATCAATTGTTCGAGCAAGCACATCATCAATCTGATTTGTAGTTAAATCATTAACTGAAGTCTTTGCCAACAATTCATCGACTGAAATGGCCGTGCTGTCATAAGAATTGGTATTGTCAACCTTGATATCTTCAACTTTGTTATTCTCAAGCGCATCTTGCAGTACAGTCGCTATGCTTGTACTGAGAATAGCTGAACTGCCAGCTATAGCAGTATGATCTAAATCTGAAACATTTGAATGGAGCTGCGAAAATTGATTTTCTATTGGTGTCGATTGCCCTAATACTTGAGCGCTACTTTCTGGCTCAGAATTTAAAACACCTGACCCAATCGCATCAGCACTTTTAACTGAATCAATATTCGAATCAGCTAAATCAGCATGAAAAGCTGACGTTTCATCAAAAACTGCCATTTTTGTGGCGATTTCTATTACAGTAAATGTTCGTGCATCACTTACTAAACTGGTATTCCCTGCTTTATCCGTTTGTACAGTGGTAATACTGTGACTTCCCAGAGTTAAATCATAAGCAAAACTAAATGACCATTTACTATCTGCACCAACTGTGACCTTTCCTACCGCCTGATTATTGTCATAAATAATTAAAGTTGCTCCAACTTCTCCTGTTCCTGAAATCACAGGCCGCTTGTCATCTGTAGTCCCATTTGCAGCAACAGAACCTACAGTTGTCCCAACATCATCAACCACATCTGTGATTTTCGGACTAGCAGGCGCGGTTACATCTTTGGTACCTGTTACAGAGCTAAGCGCTGACTGATTTCCAGCTGCATCTGTTGCATATACACTGCCGACTTTTGCTTCAGTCAACGCTGTTGAAAGTGTGACAGAATAATTTCCGTTTGCATCTGTTGTTGCTGTGCCTAATAATTTATTTGCACTGTCATAAACTGAAATTTTGGAATTTGCTTCAGCGGTACCCGTGATCACAGTTCCTTCAGCATTTAAATTGGCCACGGGTTTATCTGGTGCTAAAACATCTTGTCCAGCTTTAATTTCTACAGCACTCGACTTATTTCCTGCAGCATCTTCAATTATAATTTTGCCAGTCTTGCTTGCATCTAAAGCAGGAGAAATGGTGATATTGAATTTGCCATTGGCGTCTACAACACCTGTTGCAATCACCGTACCTGTTGAATCTTGAATGATCACTTTAGCATTTACTTCTGCGGTTCCATGTATTGAAGTTCCATCTTTAGATACATCAAACTTAGGTTGATCAGGTGCTATAGTATCTTTACCGACTTCAATATTATGTTTTTCTGATTTATTACCAGATGCATCAATCGCTTCGACTGTACCAATCTGGCCTGTGGTTAAAGCAGGAGAAATAGCAACAGAAAATTGTCCCTGTGCATTGGCTTTTGCAGTACCAATCAGTTGACCCGCTGGATCATACACATTAATTATGGCATTCGCTTCTGCTTTACCAGTAACAATATTTCCTTGCTCATTTAACTGACCCTGAGGCTCATTGGGTGCAATAGTATCTTTAGTACCCACAACCGAGGTATAGGTTGAAGCATTTCCAGCTTTGTCTTTTGCATTGATATAATAAGTATTATTGTTCAGCAAAGCCTCCGGCAGTGTCAATGAATAATTTCCATCTTTATCTACCACTGCTGTAGCAATCACTTTCTGGTTTTTATCAATTACATAAATAGTCGCACCCGCTTCAGCCGTACCCTTAATTTCAGTACCTTCTGGATTTAATGTTGCAGTCGGCGTTTTCGGTGCAATAATATCAGTAACCCCCTTTGATTGATTACTTCCACCATCATCAATCAATGCCAAACCTAAACCAATTGCAGAAACAAGACCGACACCTGCTTTCACTGCGCTTGAAGAAAATAAATTTGAAAATGAAAACTCAGGTGTTGAATCTTCATAAGCAGAGATTTGTTGAACACCCGCAGTATTGGCACCTTCATAGAGTAAAGTGTCAAGTTTTTGCAAACCGCTATAGTCTGTAAAGTTTCCATTATCATCAAAGTGAGCAAGTGAGAAACTTCCATCCGCTTTAGGGAAAGTTAAAGAATGGGTTGTAGTTGCATTGGTTTGAAAAAATCCCTCTAAAACAATTTGCTCACCATTATTTAAACTAATAATCAGCTTATCACCTAATCGCTCTAGTGTTTTCACATCTTGTTGTGTGACACCAATTTGAATAATAGCAGGTTGATTTAAACTGACTGTTTTTGCTTGAGAATCCTGTAGTAATATTTTGTCTTGTTTTGCAGCGACGACTATTCTTGTCATTTATACCTTCTATTGATTTAAAATGTATTTTTTGAAAATTATACAGAAGGTATTTATATATACAAACGACTTAAACTAATTTCTGAATTATTTATAAAAATATAAAATTCAGATACTTAAAAAAGTAAGATAGCGCACAAAATCTTATTTAAACAATAAATATCCAGCATTCTTACTTTTGAAATATAACTTCACTATTTAGCAAATCGCTTGGACAAATTGTGGTGCAGTATCCAAAATTTCAAACCAAGCAGCTTTGTTATCGGTAAATGCATGTGAAACAATCTTGCCTTGAACAGGCTCATTTACAATACCTACACGTAATCTAACTACTTCTGGTAAGTCTAGACGCGCACTAAATAATGGGGATGCACATCTTTTACAGAAGGTTCGTTTTTTATTTTCAGTGGCATAATATTCTTGAAATAGTGCCTGTCCTTGAACAATCTCTAAATCTTGAGTCTGAATAGGAGCAATCGCCACAAATGCAGAGCCTTGAGCTTTTTGGCATTGCTGACAATGACAAACAAATATTTGAGGGATTTCACTATGAATTTTCAGTTGAATACCACCACAAAGACAAGAAGCTGTATACATTTTTATTCCTTTATATTGTGAGTAAACACATTTTATCGAGCAATTTTAACACTTATAACTTATAAATAATCAAATGGATAATGTGAAAAAAGTTCAGGATGGATACGATTTACAGTATCTTGAAATTGCTCCAATCCAATCGTAGACAATGGTTTTTTATCCAAGTGCTGATCCATTACTTGCAGAAGTAAAGCAAATTGTAAAAATTGGAAAAAGTTGACTTGCATTGACTGGAACTGATCATGCTTTAAACTCTCATCGAAATCCATGCCTAAATCATGATTATAGAATAAAATATCAAAACTATTGCGATCTAAAAACCATTCATCACCTTGCCCTGTACGACCAATTTTCCATAGTTGTTGGGATAATTTTTCCACATGCTCTGCGAAATACTGGTTTTCCTTTATCGCAGTTTCATAGCCAAATAAATCAATATCAGGGGTAATTTCAGTATCGCCACACTGTTGTAAAAATTCAAGATAATGAGGATCTGAAAGAAAAGTCACAGTACTTTGAATGGGTTGAGTTCGCGGATTTAATAGCTGAAGTATCTGTTTAAAATTGGTTTGCAGTTCAAACATTATTGCGCTCTCAAAGATTGTTTTTTGTTCTAAGTTTTTTGTTCTAGATCATCTGCTCGATAGGACTTTAAGGCCTCAATTTCAGTATAAATACTCGCTTGCAATTGATCACGAAATAGAATCATATCATCCATGCTCCCAATCTGTTCAATAGATAACCGTGGCATAAATTTGAAATAGAAAGGAATCCGCTTTGGAATAATATGCTTTGGAATCGAAGGAATAACCTCACCCTGTCTAAGCAATGAACCTATTTTGGGATTTGATAATATTTTATTAAACCATTTTTGTTTGAGCAGAATATTTACATCGAAAGCCAAATCAAAAACTTCATCACCACCTAAAGCCACAAAAGGAGCTATTTCATAACCAAATTCCTGAGCCAACTTTAAGAAACCAAAGCGTTGCTTCCAGATCAATTGATAAGCTTCACCTTTGCGTTTAATAACTTCTCGACCACCTCCTGGAAAAACCAAAATCGAATAGCCTTGTCGCATCGCTTCTTTGGCATATTCTTGTACGCCATCAACCCCACCGACACGTTTAACTACCTCTTTCCAAATCGGAATATGAAAATGGATATGATCAGCTAAACTAACCAAAGCGATTTTATGCTCTGTAAATAAATAATCAATCAGAATCGGAGAATCTAAAACACCATAGATGGTGTGATTACCGACATACATGGCTGGTTTATTCGGTACTAAATTTTCAGTACCTAAAAATGTTGGACGAAAGTAAAAGCGCTGTAAGCTGCTTATTAATCGAATTAGTTTAGCGTTGTGGCGTATTTTCAAGGTTTTTTCAGTCATGTTGTATCTCTACAAAATACTTTTCAACATTTTTTGATCTTACCATTAAGTGTATGACTGCTCCTTTTTCAGGGAAGAGCTTTGAACAAATAAAATAAGTTAAATTTTGGATAATCCCCCCTTCTTTTCAAAGTAGCTGAACTATGCTTTTAGCGACGCAAGGGGGGGAGATTTTATAAAATTATGATTTAAGCAACGTGCTTTTGTACAAGAATTGAACCCACAGAATAACCTGCACCAAATGAACATAGCACACCATATTCACCATCATTCACCTGATCCGCACTACGATGTAATGCAATGATCACACCTGCTGAAGACGTATTGGCAAACTCATCTAAAATGATTGGTACCAAATCAGGATCTGCTTCTGCAACTTCTTTGCCGACAATGAGTTTTAAAATTAATTCATTCATATTGGCATTGGCTTGATGTAGCCAAAAACGTTTTACATTTTCAGGTTGAATACTGTTCTTTTCCAATTGTGTGGAAATAATTTTCGCAACCAATGGACACACTTCTTTAAATACTTTGCGACCATCTTGACGAAATTGCTTATCATCACGAGAAGTTAATTCTGAACCATTTAAGAAACCAAAATTATTTCGGATGTTATTGGAGAATTGGGTAAACAAATGGGTATCTACGATTTCAAACCCTGTTTTGCTATCCGTTTCTTCAATAATTGAAGCTGTTGCAACATCGCCAAAAATAAAATGGCAGTCACGTGAACGATAGTCAGTATGGCCTGAGGTAATTTCCACATTGACCAATAACACACGACGTGCACCCGTTTTTACAGCATCGTAGGCTTGTTTCAAACCAAATGTAGCAGCTGAACACGCCACATTCATGTCGTAGGCATAGCCCTGAATCCCCAATGCAGTTTGAATTTCAATTGCAACAGCAGGATAAGCACGTTGTAAATTTGAACAAGCTAAAATCACCACATCAATGTCTTCTGCAGTTACGCCTGCATTTTCCATCGCTTGTTTTGCCGCAATCACGCCCCACTCAGCTTGGATTGAAAGCTCTTCATCTGAACGTTCTTCTAAACGAGGACGTAAACGATTAATGTCTAGGACACCTGATTTTTCAATCACATAACGACGCTTTACACCTGATGCTTTTTCAATAAATTCTGCACTTGAACCACGACGGGCAACAACTTCACCCGCTTCAATTTTTTCAGCATTTTCACTGTTAAATTGTTCCACATAAGCATTTAAACAATCCACCAATTCTTCATTGGTAATCACTTCTTCAGGATGGTACAAACCTGTACCTGTAATACGGATGCCCATGTAAAACTCCTTTTTAAATTCACAAATATTTCAAATTATTTCTATTCTAACCGATTCCAAGCTTTTCCCATACTTTTTGTATTCTGGTTGACGAAATCGGCATCTTGGTTTTCATTGGTTGAGAAAATAATGAAATACGTAGTTCCTCAACCATGAAGTAGACTTCTTTAACACGGACATCCGACTTAAACTTAAACAGTTTATCCATCCAAGGATCTACTTCTTTAATTGCAGCATCATCACGATTTAGATTATTCGGCAATCGATCTAAACGCAATAACAATGCTTTTAAATAACGAGGATATTCCTGCCAAATATCTGAAGATTTTGAATAAACAAAATTGGATAAGTTCATTAAATCGAGTTGATCCTCAATATCATTCATATTTTTAGCAAATACATCTTGATCCAGCATCAACAATTGCTGGCGTATTTCCTGCCATTGAATATAAATTTCACTGATCAACTTTAATGCTTCCTGACCATAACTTAAAAATGACTTTTTCACATCTGCCATGACTATCGCAAATTCTTCAGCATTAATGGGTAAATCTTGAATTGCCATTTGTAATGTTGCGTACACCAACATTTGCTCAAGTTGTGCTTTATCGCCCAAAGGAGAATATGCCAATGCCAGTGGCTTGGAAATTTGCTTTTTCAATTGACGAATCAAATCCCCCAATTGCATATGAATCAAACGAATTACGCCTTCACGATGCTGTTTAATCGCTTCACTTTGATCATTAAAGGTCTGAATCACAATACCAGAATCATCTTTCAACTCTAACTTAGCAAAGTCTTTGCTTGGAACCAGTGCCTGATATTGTTTAACCACAACCCCAGTTACTTTCTGAGATGCTTCAAATACAAAGCTTTCAGGAAAAGTAGTAAACTCACCTTTTAACTGTTTGACAGGACTGTGTGTTTCAGTTCGACAACGTGCTTTAAGTTCTGCAAGATCACGGCCTTTTTCAATCACGCGACCTTTTTCATCAATTACTTTGATAAATGGAATTAAGAATTGATCAATACGTTCAAAAGAAAAATCTTTATTGGTAATTTGTTCACCACGTAATTGAAATGCCAAAAACTCAAAAATATGCTGACGCAAATGTTGCGCATCGACTGCTTTGATCAATTTATTGGCTGTATCTGGAATCGGCACCAAGTTACGACGTTTATCTTTTGGTAAGGCTTTTAATAAAGCTTCGATTAAATCCAAACGCCAACCCGGAATCCCCCAAGACCAAATATTTTCATCAACTTGAGCTAAAGCCTGTACAGGAATTTTTACAGTTGCGCCATCTTCATCATGACTTGGATCAAAACGATAGCTGGCAGCTAAACGCAATTGTCCATTATGTAAATAATCTGGAAATTGCTGTGTGGTTGGACGATCATTCATCCATAAATCATCATCATCAACAAAAAGATAACGAGGATTCTGCGGTTCTACTGTTGCTCGCCAATCTTCAAAGCTACGACGGCTGGCAATTTCCGTAGGCACTTTAGCGGCATAAAACTGATAAATGGTTTCTTCATCGACGACTAAATCACGACGACGCAGTTTGTCTTCTACCCGCTCCACTTCTTCAAGCTTTAATAGGTTGTGTTTTAAGAATGGTGGCGTTGTTCCCAAGTTTCCTGTAGTTAGCGCATCTCTTAAGAAAATTTCATGTGCAGCCAACTGGTCCACTTTTTCATAATTGGTGGCACGTTTCGGTTCAATGATCAGTCCAAATAATGAAATCTGATCATAAGCATTGACCACACCCGGTTTTTTCGCCCAATGTGGCTCAAAATAATGATGTTTTAATAAGTTCGGTGCAGCCAAAAGAATCCACTCAGGCTCAATTTTTGCCAGTGTGCGTAAATACACCTGTGAGGTTTCGACCATTTCAAATGCCATTACCCATGGGGTATTGGTTTTATGTAAGGTTGATGCAGGAAAAATTCGGGCTTTTTGCTGACGAACTGCCATGAAAATATTACGTTCGTCAGTTTTATTGGCAATAAAGGACAATAGTCCTGTCAATAAGGCACGGTGTAAATTTTCATAACTGGCCTGCTTTTCATTGAATGAAAGTTTTAAACCTTGTGCTAAATCCAGTAATTGTTCATGAGTTTTCTTCCACTCACGTAAGCGCAACCAGCTAAGAAAATGCTGTTTGGCAAAATTACGTCTTTTGCTTTCACTCAAAGTTTCACGATTTTCAGTCAGTGTATTCCACAGTTTAATATAAAATAGAAAATCTGAATCTGCTTCTTTAAATAATGCATGTTTTTGATCCGCCTGCATTTGCTTATCAGCAGGACGCTCGCGTGGGTCTTGTACTGCAAGCGCAGCAACAATAATCAAAACTTCATTCAGTACCCCAAAATGAGCACCACCAAGAATCATACGTGCAAGGCGTGGGTCTATTGGCATTTTTGCCATTTGTAGACCGATTTTGGTTAAACTGTTATTTTGAAGTTCGGCTTTTTTAGTAGCAGGTTGAGCAAGGTTTTTTGCTTTAGCATCACCTACAGTTCCCTGCTTGGAAACCGCAATTTCATTTTGTGCCATTGCTTGAGGAAGATTATTTGAATTTTGCGCGTCATGGATAGCACCTAATTCAATCAGCAACTTACGCCCATCGTTGACCAAACGATGGTCTGGTGGCTCAATAAAATCAAAATCTTCTACAGCACCTAAACCGAGACTTTGCATCTGTAAAATAACCGATGCTAAATTGGTCCGTTTAATTTCTGGTTCAGTAAAATCTGGACGACTTTGAAAATCATCTTCACTGTATAAGCGAATGCAAACACCTGGTGCAATACGACCACATCGCCCTTTACGCTGATTTGCAGCAGCTTGAGAAATCGCTTCAATCGGTAAACGCTGTACCCGTGAACGATAGTTATAGCGAGAAATACGTGCAAAACCACTGTCGATCACATAACGAATATTCGGTACAGTCAATGCTGTTTCAGCAACGTTTGTCGCGATGATAATACGTCGACCACCACCAGATGGATTAAAGATTTTCTGCTGTTCTGCCAAAGCTAAACGAGCATATAAAGGTAAAATTTGCGTGTGTTTAGGACCAAATTTTTGTAAGGTCTCTTGTAGTTCTCGAATTTCTTGTTCAGTACTTGAGAAAATAAGAATATCCGCATGTTCAGGATGTCCCTTAGACTCAGCATCCTTAAAACATTCTTCTACAGCTTGTACCACTGCGCGTGGTAAATTTTCTTCAAACTCATCAAAGTCATCATCATCACTACCGCCGATCGTCATCTCTGAAATCGGACGATAACGCAGTTCTACTGGAAAGCTACGTCCTTCCACTTCAAAAATTGGTGCACCATTAAAATATTCGCTAAAGCGATTCACATCTAATGTCGCTGAAGTAATAATGATTTTTAAATCAGGGCGCTTTTTGACCAGTTGCTTCAGGTAACCCATGATGAAATCAATATTTAATGAACGCTCATGTGCTTCATCAATAATAATCGTGTCATATTTATTTAAATAACGATCATTAGAAAGTTCAGCAAGTAGAATACCATCCGTCATTAAGCGAACGATCGAATCATTTGATCCTTGCTCATTAAAACGCACTTTAAAACTGATGCTTTCACCCAGCTTTTCACCAACTTCTTCAGCAATTCGTTGCGATACGCTTCGTGCTGCTAGACGACGAGGCTGAGTATGACCAATCATCCCAGTTAAACCACGACCTGCAAGCATTGCAATCTGTGGTAATTGCGTAGTTTTACCAGAACCTGTTTCCCCTGCAACAATAATAATCTGATGCTTCTGAATCGCTTCAATCAGTTTATCTGCATACTGGGTAACCGGTAGATCCTGATTGAGTTTGATTGTCGGTAGACTGGCTAATCTTTTTTTGACTTGATGATTTGATTTCTCAAACAATTCTTGGAATTTTTCAGGATGAGCATCTTTTCCTTTTTTCAGTCGATTTAAACGATGGCGATCTCGTACCATAACCCATTGATCGACATTTAACTGATTTGGCACAGATGCATTATCCTAATACTTAAAATTGAACGGGATATTTTACGCTGTAAAGCACAGGAGAGATAGTCCAATCAAAGTGAATTCACCATTGTGTTATACATGTATTATAAAAATAATATTTAAAAGGTGCTAAAGTTTACTCAACTACGCAACTGGCTGTGGTTGCAAATATTCTTATAGACGTAGATCTGTTGCTATATGATCTACAAAACTAGCTAGCTTGAAGTGATGCCCAAGCACAAAACAGCAGTCCCTGTATCATTTGCTCGATGCACAACATTGAAATGTGATGTAGTTAAAATTCAATTTATCTTATATGAACAAATTCTATACATTGAAATAAATTTTATATCTTTTTTAGAAATCACCCTTGAAATATAGCCCCAGAAGCATCATGTTTGTAACAGATTAAAAAAGGATGCTTTGTCATTCAAACATCATCTTGATTTGCTTTAGTTGATGAAACTTTGACAAAACAACGGTTTTTGGTGAAATGTATCTGGAGCACGTTAATTTGATTTTCCGATCTTAGCGATAAAAAAATACTATTTCCCCAATAATCTAAAATTCATTATTCTAGTTAAATATTAGATAAACACCTCAATCATGGAGATAATGATGAGCTTAATTAATACTGAAGTTAAACCATTTAAAGCACAAGCTTTCCAAAACGGCCAATTCATTGAAGTTACAGAAGCCGATCTTAAAGGTAAATGGTCTGTAGTTTTCTTCTATCCAGCAGACTTCACTTTTGTTTGCCCAACAGAACTTGGTGATCTTGCAGACAACTATGCTGAATTCAAAAAATTAGGCGTTGAAATCTACTCTGTTTCTACAGATACACACTTCACGCACAAAGCTTGGCACGATTCTTCTGAAGAAATCAAAAAAATTGAATATGTAATGGTTGGTGACCCAACTTGGGTTCTTGCTAAAAACTTCGAAGTTTTAATTGAATCTGCTGGTCTTGCTGATCGTGGTACTTTCGTTATCGATCCTGAAGGTAAAATCCAAATCATCGAAATCAATGCTGGTGGTATTGGTCGTGATGCTTCTGAACTTCTTCGTAAAGTTAAAGCAGCTCAATACGTTCACGGTCATCCTGGCGAAGTTTGCCCAGCTAAATGGAAAGAAGGTGATGCAACTCTTGCACCTTCAATCGACTTAGTCGGTAAAATCTAATTCTTGAATTAGATTAAACCCATAAAAAAACCACGCTTTTTAGCGTGGTTTTTTTACATTGGATTTTATGTGCAGGTTTTTGCGTTTGTAGGTTTTTATTTAATGAGACCAAATTGCAATTTCATATCCGTCTAAATCTTTAAAATGAAAACGACGCCCACCAGGAAAACTAAAGATCTCTTGTACGATAGTTGCTCCTGCCTCTTTCACACACGCTAAACTTTGTTCTAACTGGATACTATATAAGACAATTAATGCCCCACCAGAACTTTGCACATTGTCAGATTGGGTAAAGCCACCTTTTATCTCCCCTGAATCAAACTCACAATATGCAGGACCAAAGTCAGTAAAAGTCCAGCCTAAGTTTTGATAAAACTTTTTGCTTTGGAGGATGTCTTTCACCTTAAATTCAATATAGTTTATTGAAATTTTTTGACGAGACGCTGACTGATCCATATATGTTTCACCATAAATTTATAAAATATTTTTTTAATAAAAAAACAAAGTATTAGCATATAAAAAATGCATTTAAACCACTGGATTTAGAATAGCGTAATTATTTTTGCGTTGTTTTGCTCAAACGATCAACTTGCTTAAGTAGCTCAGGAATACGGTATTTCCCATACATGGACTGCACATTGTGTTTCGCTTTCGCTAATTCTATTCCGATGGCAGAGACATATAAGGGCTTAACACTTTGTCCACGTAGAATTTCAAATTCCTTTGGCGTTCCCCTAAATTCATTTTTAGCCACTCCAATTACAGGAGTTTTATCAGCTAAGGCAGTATATAAATGCTGTCCTAAACCAACTGTTTGTTCAACACCTAAATAAACATAGCCATCAATCACAATCATATCAATGGTTTCTTTCACCAAATCCAATAATTTTAAAATACACGGCAATTCACGTTTATAAAATTGACCTGACTCATAGTCAGCAATTGGCTTGATGGTGATAAGGTAATGGTTCGATATACTAGAACTCGCCCAAGACTCAAATACAATGCCAGCAACTTGTGCAGCGTTTTCTGTATAGGCAACATCTATTGCAAGAATCATAATCTATCCCTAAATTATTAAAAAACTCGTTATCTCGTTTAATTATGATTTTTAAGCGTTTATCTTGCAAAAATACGCAATGTCAAAATATGAATAACCTTATCAAAACAATCATTAGGATTTTTACAAAACCACTATACATTTCTTTAAGTGAATAGACTAATTTCAAAAGATACAGAATATTTTTTCTGTAAAACAATCAAAAGTTTAAGGGGTTGCTTATGGGATCTATGATTACCGTGACTTCTTGGAAGTATAATGCTTCTTCACGGTATTTAAAAATTTTTTATAACAATGGTTCTGGTGAACTTTACCATCCCGTACCAGAATTTATATACAATAATTTACTACGATGTAGTGATAAAACAGCATTCGTGCATAAATACCTAGAATATGATTTACATTTTAAAAGGCTTTCAATTTTATAATTTTAGAGCGGCCCTTTTAAAGTAAAGTCAGGGAGATTTCTCCCTGATATAAAAACTGTGTTAGTTTTTTAATGTCACCATAAACAGACCTGACCCGATCGACAAGGTTGTTGTCATAAACCTTTCATCTTGTTTAACTTCTTTGATAAAGCTTTTAACTTCAGCCGCATGTGATATTACGTTATCAACAATCAAAACTCCGCCATGCTCTACAAGCATCTTCTGTAGATATACCCAGTAATTTAAATAAGCATTGCGTTCAGCATCAAGTAGAATAAAGTCATATTGTTCCTGACACTGTTCTAAGTATTTTTGCGCATCCCCCACCCAAAAATCGATCACGTCATCAACTTTTAACTCTTGAGCATGCAGTTGCGCTTGCTGAGTTCTTTTTTCATCGATCTCAAGCGTTGTCACCTTCGCACCTGTCACTTTGGCTGCATCCGCAAGCCACAATGTAGAATAACCTGTTGATGTTCCGATCTCTAAAATTTTCTTAGACTGCTGAATTCTTACTTGCATCGCTAAAAACAATGCTGATTCAGGTTCGATATTTCGATAGCGTTTAATACGATCACACTGTGTGGCATCAAACTTAATAAAGGATTGATATAGTTCATTCAATCGTTGCAAAAATGGGTTACTTAAACTCATGTTTAGATCTTCCTTTTCACTATCATTGTTATTATTTCAATCATTTACGTCATTGCTATGACAATACATAGCTTTTGACAAGTTACATCGTTACGGTTTATTACATGACTTAATCAACCTATAAAGTCTAACGCATATGGATTAAACAGCATGTAAAAAATCAAATCTTGGTTGAATTTGGCCATTTTCTAATGTGACCTGCTCACAAAACATCTCATAAGGTCTCACCCACACTGAGTAGTCGCCATATAAGCATTGGTAAACCACAACTTTTTCTCGGGTTTCACTATGTGTTGCGACATGAAAGACTTGGTATAAATTACCTTTATAATGTTTATAAATTCCAGCTTTTAACATGAATGCTCAACACAATAAATACGATACTTATGTTATACAGGATAGTAAAAGAAAAAACTCGTCCGAGGACGAGTTTTTTAAGCTTTTCAGTTTTTAAATTAAGAAAAATCTAAGCCTTTTTCAAATGCTTTTAACTCGTGACGAGCCATTGCTAAGTTTGATTTAGAACGATCTAAAACCAGATAAAGAAATAAATTTTCATTTGAATCAAGTGGACGAATCAAGTGATACTGCTTACCTAATGTAATTAAAATATCTTCAATTACATCATCTAATTTTAGTGCTTTTGCAACTTTACGCTTAGCACGAACAACTTCAGTATTACCTGCTGCTGCTAATTCTAAGTCTAAACCTGCACCCGCAGTCGCTAAAGATAAACCACTTTCGCTATCTACTAATGCAGCACAAACGAAACCATCGATATCAGTTAATTGATCTAGTGTGATACGAGCCATGAGCATCCCCGTTGCTTTCAACATTGTTGTTCGTTTTAGCAATTCAATTTTTATTTTGCTTTACTAAAACACTTTACTATATAGCTAAAAATTTTCATTTCTAACTAACATGGATAAATTAGTATTCTTTTTGAATACCCATTTAATTTTATTTGATAATCAATTTTAATTAATTATTTCCACACTCATTTAAATAGCATAAAAAATATTAATTATTCAATAGAAATTTAAAAAATAAATAACTAATTTGACTATTTAAAGCTTTCAAAAAATTCCAAAAAATACCAGATTCGAAAAAAAATCAGTATAGATCTCATTTTTTAAAAAAATGTAAACCTCATCACATATTTTAAAATAACTTCCCTATATGTTTCTCGTGAGTAATTCAGAAGTAGATTTGAGCTCATATAGGATCTGCCCCAATAAAATATCTTTGTTGGTCATCGCCACTAAAACCAACGGATGCTTTGGATGAGGAATTGCGGTTAATAGCGCTTTTCCATTCTCTGCATCTAAGGTAATTGTTTGACATCCAACAAGATTGATTTCTGAAACAAATGCTGTCACTAAGGCCAAAATCGAACTACTCACTGCAGCAATTTTTCCAGAATTGTTAATATTTTTCTTGTTGGCTAAAGCAATTTCAAAACCATCAGAAGTACACAACATGATGAACTCTACACCACTGACCGAGTTCAAAAGTTGTCTGATTTGTTTTTCAGCATATACGACAAAATCATCGGGTACTTTTCGAGATGTGTTTAGATCAAGCATATTCAAGAAAACCCCATAAATTAATTTGTAAATTAAGCATTTTTAAAAGCCGAAAAACATGTTTTCTAGACTTTTTCTAGTGACAGAATTATTTGATATACTTCACATTTTAGCTCAATTCTATCTGTTTTTATTGGCTTGTAAATATTTTTTTTCAATTTTAATTTATTTTTACAGCACTGATTTTGTCTCCAAAGTTCAAAATTGTCAGATCTAGTACTACTCGTCACTTTTAATCGATTAATATCATAAATTGTTTAGATCTTAAACTATGTCTTGATTTAATTTTAACGATAAAACATAGAAACAACTTTTTTATTTTTTCATTAAGTATTTTATTGATACTTGAGTTTTAGATATAAAGCGAGTGTATTCATATTATATTAAACTTTTATTAAAATTATGTTGATCAGTTATTATTCAATATAAGATAAATTGATCTTATAAAAAATTTACATTTTATTTTTTGATTTGGTTATTTTTTGTGTTTATATTTGGATTTGTTGATCATTCCTCTATGTTTGCGACAGTGTGTGTTTTAGATGATACTAGGCACGAAATATGAAATTTAGTCTTTCTAAATGAGTAGTTCGTAACAAGGTAACAGTAAAAAATACACTAGTCCCTGAGCTTCGCCTTGTGCTGCCAATAAAGCAGTGCTTTGTTCTTACTCTGGTTGCAACTAAAATTAGCTCTGTTGGCGTTATGAAACTTAAAAGAGATCCGTTATTCTTTTTGTTTCATCCTTAGTGACTTATACAAGCTTTGCTCAATTTTAGCCTACAACGCAAGCTACTTATGAAATATTAACGAGCCCTTATTTTATCCAACTGCTGGATGCCAAAAATTAATTTAAAAAAGGTACAAGACAATGAATAAACTTCTACTTTCTCTTGGTCTGATTGCAACGATTGCACTTGTTGGTTGTAATAAAGACAAAGCACCTGAAACGGGTGCGACTACAGGTGAACATGCTGCAAATGCCGTAGAACAAGCAAAACATGATGCAGAACACGCGGCTCAAAATGCAGCGGATGCGACTGCTAAAGCTGCGGATAATGCAGCAAATGCAACTGCGACTGCTGTAGATCATGCAGCTGATGCAACTGCCCATGCTGCAGATGCAACTGTTGATGCTGCTAAAGATGCCACTGCAACTGCTGCGGGTGCTGTTGAAAAAGGTGCTGCTGACGTTAAAGAAAAAGCAAGCCAATAGTTTTAATATGAAAAAAAGCTCCTAAATATAGGAGCTTTTTTTCATTTGTCATATATTTACATTATAAATTAACCGACTTTCAGTCACATGGAGTTTTGTTTATGTCTCATTCTCACCACCTAGAACAGCATTTTATACAACGTACAGGCTGGTTAAGAGCAGCCGTCTTAGGTGCAAATGATGGCATTATTTCTGTGACTAGTTTAGTGATGGGAATGGCAGCAAGCGGTGCCTCAAGCCACACCCTGCTGATTACCTGTATTGCAGGATTAATTTCTGGTGCAACCTCAATGGCTGCCGGTGAATATATTTCCGTTAAATCACAGTCAGATATTGAAGCAGCAGATCTAAAAGTAGAAGCTCTAGAATTAGAAAAGAATCCGCACTTAGAGCTTAAAGAACTTACCCACATTTATATTCAACGTGGTTTAGATCCTGAATTGGCGCATCAAGTTGCTGTTCAACTCACAGAAAAAGATGCTTTGGAAGCACATGCACGTGATGAAATTGGGATCAATGAAGCAACTGCTGCAAGACCATTACAGGCTGCTGGTTCTTCTGCATTATCTTTTTCTATTGGTGCATTATTTCCGACATTATCAATTGTGTTTAGCCCGGAAGCATATTTAGAGAAAATTGTTTTAGTTGTCGGTATCTTATCTCTAGTCATACTGGGTGCGTTATCCAGCTATTTTGCTGGTACATCAATACTCAAAGGTAGTTTCCGTGTGGCTGTGTGGGGAATTATCGCAATGGCGTTCTCAAGCTGGATTGGTTCACTGTTCCAAGTCACTCCAATTTAATCTATGTCTTGATAAAATAAGTCGCAACTTAAAGATATATTTAAATTATATTTTTATAATAAATACCGAACATAATTTGCTAATTTGCAGTCGCTTCGGCAAAGTAACTTAAAACACAAGGAGCTTAAGTATGTCTTTATTAGAACAATTAGGGATAAAACATCCCATATTACTTGCACCAATGGCTGGAGTTTCTACCCCACTATTGGCTGCAGAAGTATCAAATCAAGGGGCTTTAGGTGCTTTAGGACTCGGTGCAAATACACTAGATTCTGCATTAAAACAAATTCATGAAACTCAAGCACTAACACCACATCCTTTTCAATTAAACTTTTTCTGTCATGAATCAGCAGCATTAAACACTGAATCTAATCTGTTATGGAGTCAACATTTAGCAACTGAATTTGAAAAATTTGGTGCAAGCCCACCTACAGAATTAAAATGTATTTACCCTAGCTTTAAAGACAATGATGATTTTTTAAACCTTTGTTTAGACACTCAACCCAAAGCAGTAAGTTTCCACTTTGGCATCCCGCATGAATATCAAATTCAAAAATTAAAACAAGCCGGTATCATCACAATTGTTTCTGCAACCAATCTAACTGAAGCGCTCACTATCGAAGAAGCAGGGATTGATATTATTGTAGCTCAAGGTATCGAAGCAGGTGGACATCGCGGTATTTTTAATGCTCAAATTGATGGCGCAATTAAAACCGCTGATTTAGTCCAACTCATCAAAAAATATAGTTCACTTCCTGTCATTGCAGCAGGTGGTATTATGAATGGGCAACAAGCTAAAACCATGTTAAACCTTGGTGCTGATGCCGTTCAATTGGGAACTGCTTTTGTACAATGTAAATCTTCAAATGCCAATGCAGCATACCGCAAGGCTTTATTTGATCACCCACTCACTCAAATTACTTCAAGCATTTCAGGTCGCCCAGCACGCGGCATCATCAATCATTGGCAAGCGAGGATTGATCAGCCCGACCGTCCACATGTAGCCGCCTACCCTTATGCCTATGATTTAGCTAAACAACTGAATGCTTTAGCTGTTCAACATGGTGATACTGGCTTTGGTGCATTCTGGGCTGGAAGTAATGTTGGACTGATCCGTGAATTAGAAGCTCGAGATCTAGTTAATCAACTGGTTGTAGAAATGAACCATTCATAATTCTTAACTAAGCTGTCAATAGAAGCTGAACTGCGACAGCTTCTATTTATACTTATTATGCTTGGCTTTGTTCAACTAACATATACACCAAATCTAATTCGGGGCATACATACCCCAATCCTGTCATTGCAGCAGTAATTTGCCCACGATGATGTGTGCCATGATTAAATACATGCGTAAGAGTAGCAGCATAAGGCAAAGTCAGTTCTTGTCCAGAAACTCGTTTATAGATTAAATCTGCATTTAAGGTTTTTTCATCTAACTGCTCTAGAAACTCAATCCAGTTATTCGACTTCTCTTGTAATTCGTCCAGTAATAGGTTTTTTTCAGTTTGGATGATAGTATCTAATGCAATTGCAGGTGATACACCCTGCTTAAAGCGTGAATACCAAAGATAATGTTCCCCCAATAGCAAATGATTCAAAGTGCCAGCAATGCTTTTAAAATAAAGACCAACATTTTTGTTAAAATCATCATCGGACACAGCTTTTAAACTTTCACAAAGACGCTGGGTTGCCCATATATTGTATTGTGCCAGTATTCTCAAAGAATCTTTATTCATGACTTAAATAAACCATTATTATGGGTGTATAAAATATAATCAGCTTGATAAAAATGCCATTTTGACTAGAATAGCGATAAAATCAATAAAGCTAGCTTGATGCTCATGTTAAATCAAATTTTTTGCCAATCGGTGAATCATTTTTCACTTATTTGATTAAGTTATAAATTTTCAACAACTTATTCAAATTAAAAGTGAGATTTATCATGTCTGCCTATCATCAAATACGTGCGCTATATGACCGTGACACGATTACGGTTTATCAAGCCTATAATCAACATATTGCCCATTTAGCAGTCCAACAACAAAAATTTGTTTCACCTTTTTCCTTTCAAAGAATGACATGGATAAAACCTTCATTTTTATGGCTAATGGGACGCATTCATTGGGCGACAAAATCCAACCAAAATCATATCTTAGCAATCCGTATCAAACGTGATTTTTGGGAATATTTACTAGAACAAAGTGTACATACCGACCCGACACTCTCTGGGCATAAAAATGGTGAGCAATGGTTTGAAGCTTTTGAAAATGCAAGGGTACATATTCAGTGGGATCCTGAACGGAATTTAAAAGGAACTAAGCTTGAACAGCGGAGTATTCAAATTGGGATTAGTCGTTTTTTAATTCAAGCGTTTAACAACACTGCGATTCATTCAATCCAAGATATCACCACTCTTGTAGATAAGATGGCGCAATTTCGACGTTTAGGACAGTATCATCACGCTGAAAAACTCTTGCCTAAACAATGTATTTATCCTTTAAATAATGCATTAAAAAAACATTTAGTGATTGGGTAGTTCAGTATGGGAGTTCGCTCCTATACTGATTACACCTTATTGATTACACATCCAATAAATTTACCGATTCAACCTGTACATCACTCATCGTATTGCCTTGTTCAAGCAAGTGATTAAAGTAATCCTCAACGACTTTCGCTTGTTCAACTGTACTTTCCACTTTATACATATTTTGACGAAATTCATTACTTGAATGTAAACCTTTGGTATACCAAGCAATATGCTTGCGTGCAATACGGCAACCTGAGTATTCACCATAGAACTGATAAAGTTCAGACAAATGGCCCAGTAAAACTTGTTTTACTTCTTGAATATCTGGTGCTGCTAAATATTCACCTGTTTTTAAATAATGGGCAATTTCACGAAAAATCCACGGACGCCCTTGGGCTGCACGTCCAATCATAACGGCATCAGCACCAGTATAGTCCAATACATATTTGGCTTTCTCAGGGCTGTCGATATCACCATTGGCAATCACAGGAATAGAGAGCATCTGTTTGACTTCTTTAATCAAACTATAACGTGCCGTATTTAAATACATATCCTCACGGGTACGACCATGTAAGGCTAAGGCTGCAATTCCTGCTTCTTCTGCTCGTTTCGCCACACGGATAATATTCTCATGACCATTTAAAAAACCTAACCGCGTTTTTAACGTCACAGGCACATCCACCGCTTTAACCACTGCATCTAAAATTCGGGCAACCAAATCTTCATCTTTCAGCAATGCTGAACCTGCCAGTTTATTACAAACTTTTTTTGCTGGGCATCCCATATTGATATCGACAATTTGCGCACCATTTGCAACTTGATAACGTGCTGCCTCAGCCAACTGATCTGGTTCAGACCCTGCAATTTGCGCTGAAATCGGTGCTAATTCACCATCAAAATTTGCCCGATATAAACTCTTTTTGGTCATACGTAAGGTCTGATCAGAGGTCATCATTTCACTTACCGCATGCCCAGCGCCAAAGTATTTGCACAGTGTCCTAAACGGACGGTCTGTAACTCCTGCCATAGGTGCAACGATTAAATTATTTGACAGTTGATAAGGACCAATATACATATATATTCATACATTTTTAGACCTTCATAGTATACTGCATCTGCCATAGTGGCTCATCATTTTCTGAGTATGTTTTCTTCGATATGAAAAAATTAGTTCGACATCACGCATTTCTTAAATCTTTCAGCGTGTTAGCTCTTTCTTTAAGCCTAGTTGCTTGTGGTAAAGGTTCATGGTTTGCCAATGAAGATGATGAACAATTAAAACAAGAGCAAATCAGAAAACTGATTCCCAATCGTGTCAATCAACGTGACTCTTGGGCAAAAGACATCTACGATATTTCCAATGAATTAAAAATTCCAACCAACAAAGAAAATATCTGCACCATCATTGCGGTGGTTGATCAGGAATCTAACTTTGTTGCCAATCCTGTTGTACCAGGTTTGGGGGATAAAGCGGTAAAAGAAGTCACCACACGTTTAAATGAAAAATTTGAAGATAAACTTGGAACCACAATTGGTGGTACTGTTGCTTCATATTTTGAGAATGTTTTAAAAAACCAGCCCTCGCCAAATGATAACTATTTAAAACAAATGAGCCGTGTCCGCACTGAAAAAGATTTAGACGTACTTTATCGTGAAATCTTTGACTATATGGCAAAGCATTATCATGTGAGTGCGCTGACGGGTGCGGCCAAATTTGTTGGTCAAGATATTGCTGAAAAAATGAACCCAATCACCACATTAGGTTCCATGCAGGTTCATATCAATTATGCCAAAGAGCATAAACGTAGCAGTATGAACATCAATGAATTACGTGATGACCTGTATACCGAATTTGGTGGTTTATACTATGGAATTCATCGTTTAATGATGTATCCGGCAGACTATGATAAACCGATTTATCGTTTTGCCGACTATAACTCAGGGATGTATTCGAGTCGAAATGCCGCTTTTCAAAAAATGATCGATAAGCTGACTGAAGCTGATCTTGCACTTGATGGTGATTTGCTCTCTTATGACAAAAATGGGGATCCACGTCCAGCGATTACTGATACAGAGAAGGCGCTTACTGCTTTATTTTCAAAAAATAATATTTTAGTTACCCCTCGACAGTTACGTAGTGATTTAAAGGAAGAAAAGCAGCAAGATTTTGAAAAAACTCAAACTTATATCGCAGTATCTAAACTTTATAAGAATAAAACGGGCAAAGATCCAATGTATGCCATAATGCCTGAAGTTGTCATTTCTGGGCCTAAATTGAGTCGTGATTATAATACTAACTGGTACGCAAGCCGCGTAAACGGAAGATATGAAACATGTATGCACAGAGCAAAACGTTTAAAAATTTAGCATTATTTGATTTTGACGGTACCTTGTGTAAAAAAGACAGTTTCACAGGGTTTATTTTCTATGCTTTATCAAAAAGACACATCGTAAAGCAAGGCATCAAAATTTTACCGTGGATTCAGGCCTATTATTTAAACATCTACCCTGCCAACTCCATGCGTATCAAATTATTTAATGCAATGTTTAAACAAGCCGATGCCAATGAAATTCAAGATATTGCAAATGAATATGCCCAACGTTTGGTCAGGGAACTGGATCAAAACCTTTATGAGCAATTATTAAAACATCAAGATAATGGTGATGATGTTGTATTGGTTTCAGCATCAGTAGATATTTACCTCAAAATCATTTGTCAAATATTGGATATAGATCTGATCTGTACGGGTACTGAAGTTATAGATGGGAAGTTTACTGGTCACTATTCCACGCCAGATTGTAGTTGTGAACAAAAACGACTACGCATCTTAGAAAAATATGATTTAGACCAATACGACAAAATATTTGCCTATGGCAACAGTGAAGAAGATTTGGATATGCTTCATTTGGCCGACTATCAATATATGGTTGGCAAGGATCAGGTTTTACCCTATTTAGAAGACGAAAAAAAATTTGCCTAATTCAGCACTGAGATTTTTCAATGTCCTATATCAATATCATCATGCCACTCGCTGAATTCTATCCCTATATTCAACATGAGTTAGAGAAATATCAAATTGAAATGGCAATTGAATATTTTGATTCAGATCATAAAATTCAAATGAAAATTGCCACTCCTGATAATTTACAAGAACAACTTAGCCAATATGATCATCCAAATCTTGGCTTCTATTTTCTCGATCAAGCTCAATACATCAGTAAAGATAAAATCTACAAAGATGAATACTGTATATATGCCATTGCAGGTAAAGGTGGTCGAGAAACAGAGGATACGTTAGAAAAAATAAGTTTAAGAATCATCTCAAAAACACCCGATAAAAATATTAAAAGCTTTTTTAATGCGATCAAACGTAAATTAAATAACGATGAAAATTTTGGCAAAGGCGTACAAGGAGGCTCTCGCTTCCATGACCAACACTTTTACTTAAAGTCATGGGTCGGCCATAAAGTTTTTAAATCCGATTTATACAACGAAAAATCACCATTAATCACACCCAAATAAAAACCCCGCCAAAGCGAGGTTATATTTCTTAGAAATCTTAAAACCAATCAATAAATTGACATGTGATTACGATGAATCATTTCTAAAGAACGTGCTTCACCTAGCACCTGATACACTTTATCCGAAGCCAAACCTTTGACAGTTTCAGCAGAACGCGAACTAAAGTTCACTCGTCCAACCGCGACTCGATGACCATACTGATCAACACATTCCACAACATCACCACGATCAAAATGCCCTTCAACAGCTTTCACCCCTACAGGCAACAAACTACGATGGTTTTCCTTGATGGCTTTGACAGCACCATCATCTAAAACCAAACGCCCTGCAGTTTGAAGGTGTGCAGCTAACCACTGTTGATGTGCTGTAACACGATCATCATCAGTAATGAATAAAGTACCCAATAATTCACCCGTCATTAAACGAGCCAATACATTGTCACTTTCACCACTAGCAATCAGCGTTGGGCAACCTGACTTAGCAGCCAGACGAGCAGCGCGAACTTTGGTCAGCATACCACCACGACCAAACTTACCACCACCACCGGCCATATCAAACAAGGTTTCATCCATTGCACGAACAGTATGGAACAATTTTGCATTTGGATTAGAACGCGGGTCTGAATCAAACATCCCTTGCTGATCAGTCAAAATGATCAGTAAGTCTGCATGAACTTGCCCTGCAACCATTGCTGCAAGCGTATCATTATCACCAAAGCGAATTTCATCAGTAGACACTGTGTCATTTTCATTGATTACAGGAATCACTTTCCAATCAATTAAATTTTGCAGTGCATCACATGAGTTAAGATAACGACGGCGATCGGCAAGATCATCATGAGTTAACAAGACTTGTGCTGTTTGGATAGAATGCTTTTCCAACACACTTGACCATGTATGAATTAACCCCATCTGACCAATGGCAGCACAAGCTTGTAGACTGGGTAAATCGGTGGGTCGATTCTCTAGCTTCATACGAACCATCCCTTCAGCCACAGCACCTGAAGACACAAGAATAATCTCGTGTCCTGCATTGTGTAGATCTGCAATTTGTTTCGCCCAATGCGAAATTGCATCCAAATCTAAACCTTGCCCATTTGCTGTGAGTAAAGATGATCCGATTTTAACAACGATACGTTTTAAAGCCTTGAGCTGACGTTGCCCATCTACCACTTCTATCATCTTGTCCTCGGTCTTTCTTTTCTAAATGGGTATCGTTGGAAATGATAGATACCCTTAGAAATTAGCGTACGTAGTACACTTCCATTTCGCCATCATCCTCGCCATCGTCATCCTCATCATCTTCTTCCTCTGCCAAAATACCAGCAAGACGTTGTTGACGACGCATTTCACGATAAGCTTCTTTTGCAGCAATCGTTTGCTCACGTGTTTCAGCTTCAAGCTGATCACGGAATGCTTTCATTTTCGCTGCATACTCTGGGTCTTCGTCTTCCAACTCACGTTGTTGCTCGATTTGATCCATGAGGTAATACACAACAGGTTTGGTACCTTCTTCAAGCAAGCCTGAAGTTTTAAATACAGGACCATCCCATTGTAATTCTTCAAGAATATGATTACACCATTCTTCTTGAGTATCATCACTTAATTGATCAAGTTTGTTTAAAACAAGAACAATCGGTAATTGAGCCAATGTAGGTGAGAACTTTTTCAACTCTTCCACAATCGCTTTGGCATTGTAGGCAGGATCTGAACCATCAATCGGTTGTACATCAACAATATGCAACAGAATACGTGTACGTGCTAAATGCTTAAGGAAACGAATCCCTAAACCAGCACCTTCCGCCGCCCCTTCGATCAATCCAGGAATATCTGCCATAACGAATGAACGATGACGATCTGCATCGACCACACCTAAATTCGGTACCATTGTTGTAAATGGATAATCTGCAACTTTTGGCTTAGCTGCTGATACTGCGCGAATAAAGGTAGATTTACCTGCATTCGGCATTCCCAATAAACCTACATCCGCTAGAACTTTTAGCTCTAAACGAATTTCACGATATTCACCTTTAATACCATGTGTACATTTACGCGGAGAACGGTTGGTCGATGATTTGAAATGAGTATTCCCCAAACCACCATCGCCACCATGTGCAACTAAAACCTTTTGGCCATCTTCAACCAAATCACCAATAATATCGCCAGATTCTGTATCTACAATGGTTGTTCCTACTGGAACTTTCAGAATAACTGATTCACCACCACGACCAGCACAGTTTGCGCCAGCACCGTTTTTACCACGTTCAGCGCGAAATTTACGGGTATAACGATAATCTACTAAGGTACTGGTATCGTTGTCAGCTTGAATATATACGCTGCCACCACGACCACCATCACCACCATCTGGACCACCAAATGGTACAAATTTTTCACGGCGAAAACTGGCTACGCCATTGCCACCGTCGCCAGCCTCTACGGTAATGACTGCTTCATCAACAAAGCGCATGTTGCCAATCCTCTAAAATCTTTAAAACCCCATATTCTGCCATATTTTCAAAAATTTCTCGAATAGTATTATTCAGCTGAGCATGAATTTTCTTAAACATTTTTGATCAGAGGCTTGATAATGCATATTTTTATTAGATTTCGATTGTTTTTTATTCACATATTTTTCTATAATCAGTTAGCTGAAAATCAATAATTCAAAATTAAATCACACTTAATTTTATGAATTTCACAATTTCTATTTATTTGCATGCATTTTTTTGATTTTCGATCGTCCAAATTAATTTTAAGGAACACTCATATTGTCTATTGTCCAACTCAGTGCTGCGCTTGGACCCGCAGAATGTGAACTTGCTGTAAAATATACGCTTGAAGAAATACACAAAGAAGCCAAAACAAAAAAGATCCACTCCAACCAATTGAAAGCAATGCGACTCAACATGGTTATTCTTCGGTGCTGCTCAGTATCGATGAGAATGCCCGAATATGGCTCAATACTTGGCTCGGTACAATTCAATGGAAGTTTCAAAGTCCAATTCGCCCACAACATAAACGTAAAAACTGGTTTGTAGGCATTACGCTTTTCGATACACCGTTGCAACTCCCTCCAGATGACACCATCACTTTTCAGGCCTGTCGTGCTTCTGGTGCTGGTGGACAGCATGTCAACACAACTGACTCTGCTGTTCATGCAACTCATGTTGCATCTGGAATAAGTGTAAAGGTCATGTCTGAACGGAGCCAACATGCCAATAAGCGTGTGGCAAAAGAGTTGATTGCACTCAAACTACGACAACAGATGGAGAGCCAGCAAGCCCATCAGAAACACGCTCAACATTTACAACACGCGTTGATCGAGCGAGGCAATGCTATACGCAGTTTTAAGAAGTAGAAATATGTTAAAAAGAGAATTACATGAAACAAAAACACTATAATTTAAAAGGTTTAGATAGCGAAATTTTAGATATTACAGCTATTGATTCAGATACATGCAAAATTTATATCGTCACCGAAAAAGGCTATTTATATTGCTACAACTTAACTCAACAGCAATTACAACAGCTATCCATAACGCCCCTTCCGCTTCCAATTCTAAATAATCGAGAACTCCGTCATTACGGTACCCCTAAATACCAAATTAAATGTAGTACCAATGGAAAATTTATCGCAGTTTATGTCGATCATGGGCAATTTGGAGTTGTAATAAATACTCAAACACTGGAGACAGTTCTACACATTGATAGTCAAAGTTATTATGAAGATACCGTGTCTTTCTCATTGGCTTTTACACAGTTCAATTCACAAGATATTTGTATTTATAGAAGTGACTGGAATCGACTTGAAGCATTTAATTTAACCACAAATCAGCTTTTGACTGAGCGCTATATTGCAGCTTATGAAACTGAACCTCCTAAACACTATTTAGATTACTTTCATGGCGCGTTATATGTCAGTCCAAACAATGATTATATTTTAGATGATGGTTGGATATGGCATCCTGTAGCTTCTCCCAAAGTTTGGTCACTTAGTCAATGGTTTAAACATAACCCTTTTGAAAGTGAAGATGGCTCAAGTGTCCAAACATTATGTTATCGAGAAAACTGGAATGCTTTAATGTGCTGGCTTGATGATCAACATGTTGCCATTTGGAATATTGAACTGTGGGATCAAGAAGAGTTTGACCTTAAACCTGAACCTAAAAATCGATCAGGAATACATCTTCTTTCACTCGCAAAAACAATGTGGGACGATGATTATTCAGCAAACTATTGGGAAATACCCGAACAAACTCAACAAGTTTTTAATTTATATGCTGATCAAAATTTATTAATAATTGTAGGTGATCAGAATATTACGATTTATGTCATTGCTGATCGAATTTTGTTAAATCAAATCGATAATTTGCGTCCACAAAAGCAATATAAGAGTAGGCACAGCTTACTGTCTTTTGCAAATAAAACCATTTATGAAACAAGCTATATCTAAATATTGACATTAAAAAAGGAAGCCTGAGCTTCCTTGATTTACAACAGAATAAAATTAAGACTTCTGCAAATCCAATTGAGGTTGATTTGATTCTTCAAGCATTTTACGATCCACTTCAGCTGGGTTATTTAAAGCATCATTGAGCTTCTCAACATCCAGCTTTCCAACCCACTTGGCAACCACAATCGTTGCCAAAGAGTTACCCACCAAGTTAGTCAATGCGCGTGCTTCAGACATGAAACGGTCAATACCTAAAATCAAAGCCAAACCAGCGACTGGGATATTACCTACAGCAGCCAAAGTTGCTGCCATTACAATAAAGCCTGAACCAGTTACACCTGCTGCGCCTTTTGATGAAATCAACAAGACTGCAAGCAAGGTAATTTCATGCCAAATATCCAGTTGAGTATTGGTTGCTTGTGCAATAAAGATCGCCGCCATAGTCAAATAAATAGAGGTACCATCAAGGTTAAATGAATAACCTGTTGGAATTACCAAGCCAACCACAGACTTTTCACAGCCAGCAATTTCAAGCTTTTTCAGCATACGTGGTAATACAGATTCTGAAGAAGATGTACCCAATACAATCAACAATTCTTCACGAATCATACGAATCATTTTTAAAATGCTAAATCCGCAGAAACGACTGATTGAACCTAGAATAATAAAGATAAACAACAAACACGTGATATAGAAACAAAGAATTAACTGTGCAAGTTGCGCTAAGCTACCAATCCCATACTTTCCAATGGTAAATGCCATCGCACCAAAAGCACCGATTGGCGCAAGTTTCATAATCATATTCACAATGTTAAAGAACACATGTGAAATTTGATCAATCAATCTTAATACTGGTTTTCCAGCATCGCCAAGTTTATGTAATGCAAAACCAAACAATAAGGCAAATAAAAGAACTTGTAGAATTTCACCTTCTGCAAATGCACCCACAACGGTATTTGGAATGATATGCAAAAAGAAATCAACGGTAGATTGTGATGCACCTGATTCCACATACTTACTGATACCAGTGGTATCTAAAGTCGCAGGATCAACATTCATACCAACGCCCGGTTTGGCGATATTGATAACAACTAAACCAATAATCAGGGCAATGGTAGATACGACTTCAAAGTATAAAAGTGCAATACCACCGGTCTTACCCACTGATTTCATGCTTTCCATGCCCGCAATCCCACTGACCACGGTACAGAAAATCACAGGGGCGATAATCATTTTAATGAGCTTAATAAAAGCATCACCTAAAGGTTTGAGTTGTTCGCCTAAACCAGGAACACTTTTCTCTACACCATTGATCAATTGAGTACCACTTGGAAAGTAGTGCCCTACTATCACACCCAAAATAATGGCAACAATCACTTGAAAATAGAGTGACTTATACAGCGGTTTCTTAGCCATGATAATTACTTCTTTCTATATTTCTGTTTGAAGAAATATCCAATGTTAATGCTACCATTTGCTGACACAGCCCAAAATCCCGATAAAAACTTCTGGGAAGTCGGTTTTTAGCAAATAAAAATTCCTTCAGAAAACGACAGTTTTCCAAAACAATGACAACGAATGACGATATTTAAGATTTATTCTCGCTGGCACCTTGGCCAAAAGAATAAATACAGAACAGGAG
>Ga0256903_1000039_pt1 | contig 35843 bp, 33 predicted proteins | sample MC6MC0741MT_FD_190195 | JGI IMG/M metagenome (GOLD analysis project Ga0256903, IMG submission 190195) | Metatranscriptome of enriched soil aggregate microbial communities from Iowa State University, Ames, United States - MC6-MC0741-MT... | ecosystem: Environmental > Terrestrial > Soil >... | reverse complement strand
TTTTATTTTTTAAATTCTGATGCTTATAAGAATGTGAGAATGATGATAAAAGAATTTTCTGTAATAATTTCCAGCTTGTTATTAAAACAAAAACGACATAAGCTTTGGGTTAAATTGTTGATTTAATCATCATAATGAAAAATATAATAATCCTGATATTTCTCACCTTTATATTGAGTTTAAAACCGAGTTTTGCCTGTGGTTGTGGCGATGAACTGTCTTCCAGCCATCAAATAATGGGTTGGGGCATTATGGGCGCGGTATTTTTAATTTACTTGATTCCAAGCTTTTATTTTGCAAAATATTTTAAGAAATATCAGCTATTTATTGGGCATTTGATTTTGCCCCATGTGCTAATAATTGCAATGCTATACACAATGATGAATTCGTTTAAATTGGGATTAAATCCAATTTATTATTGGTTTGCTAATTACCTTCCAAATAGTTTCATTTTTGCTGTGATTGGATTGATTGGCGTTCTCATTTGGATATATCCTGTGAATTATGTGGCTAAAAGAGCGAAATAACTTTGTATTTAGCCCTTTAAGCTTCAACGAAGTATTAAAGCGAAGTACTGAGATTAATTACATTTTTCAAGATTTGATATTTTAAAGTTATTTTTAAGTGAGTTGAAGTTTTTTTGCTTTTCAGCATCTTTTGGGTCAAAAACAGTTTGTTTATTTTCGACTTCAGCATCTACATTTGAAAATGCAGAGATGAGCTGATCACCTTTAAAAATCCAATGTTCTGTGGCTTTACCCGTTTCAAAGTTGCCAGTAAATTCGATGACACAGTTGTCTGTTTGTTTGATGAGTTTGGCAAGGTTATGTTTTGTGCTTGGTTCAGCAGAGATATTTTTATGTTGTTCTAAAACAGTTGGAGCGTTTGGATTGGTGAGTGTGGTTGAGCAGGCGGTGAGAGTGATCACTATTAAAGGTATAGATAATAATATTTTAGAATTCATATGCTTTTGATCTTAAACTTAACTTGATCAATTGAGTCTATACAATGTATTGGGAATATTTAGTTTTAGATTGTTAATTTTTATTGTTATGTTTTCATTTATTTATGCGTTTTGGAAAGCGAAAACTAAAAATAAACCCGCTCGGAAGCGGGTTATAATTTATATTTCTACTTAGTGCTGTAACACCGAAATATCTGCAACGCTTGTAAACAAGTCACGTAACTGTGCAAGTAAACGTAAACGGTTTGCTTTGAGTTCTGCATCATCTGCCATCACCATCACATTCTCAAAGAATGCATCAATCGGTGCACGAAGCGCAGCCAACTTAGAAAGCGCAGTGGTGTAGTCTTTCGCGTCCAAAAGTGGTTGAACTGCAGGTTTGATATTTTGAATCTCGGTATAAAGCGCCTTTTCAGCATCTTCAACTAATTTAGCTTCAACAATCTCACCTGTAGGTGCAGCTTCTTTTGCCAAGATATTGGCAACACGCTTATTGGCAGCAGCCAAAGCAGCAGCTTCTGGCAAGTCACGGAAATGATTTACCGCCGTCACACGTTTATCAAAATCAAGTGGAGATTTTGGCGAAAGTGCTTGAACAGCCTGAATCACATCAACAGCAACACCTTGGTCTTCGTACTTAGCACGGTAACGACCTTCAAGGAATGCGACAGCATCGGCTAAAGTCTTCGTATGATCTTTCAATACACCACCATAAGCAGCCAAAGCAAGCTTGATCAGTTCTTCAATCGAAACATCAAGATTATTTTCAATCACCAAACGTAAGATACCAATCGCAGAGCGACGTAAAGCAAATGGATCTTTCGAACCCGTCGGTGCTTGACCAATCCCGAAAATACCTGTGAGGGTATCTAAACGATCAGCAAGGGCAATGGTTGTACCTGTTTTCGTTTTTGGTAGAACATCGCCAGCAAACTTAGGCAAATATTGCTCACCTAAAGCTTCAGCAACTTCATCATTTTCGCCTTCAATACGTGCGTAATAAGTTCCCGCGATTCCTTGAAGTTCAGGGAATTCACCGACTAACTCTGAAGTTAAGTCGCATTTTGCAAGCAGTGCAGCTTTTTCAGCATTAGTAGGATTTGCACCCGTGATTGCAGATAACGCCACAGCCAATTTTGCAATACGTTCAGACTTGTTCCAAAGTGTGCCCAATTGTGCTTGGAAGACCATATTGGCTAATTTTTCTTTGCGAGAAGCAAGTGGTTGCTTTTGGTCTTGTAAGAAGAAAAACTCTGCATCAGACAAACGAGGGCGTACCACTTTTTCATTACCCTCAATGATTTGAGTCGGATCTTTAGACTCAATATTGGAAATAGTAATGAAATAAGGCTGTAATTTATGCGCTGCATTAACCAAGCAGAAATACTTCTGGTTGTCTTGCATCGTGGTAATCAAAGCTTCTTGAGGTACGGCAAGGAAACGTTCTTCAAAGCTTGCACGTAACGCAACAGGCCATTCAACCAATGCAGTGACTTCATCACGCAGGTCCGCAGGAACGATGGCAATCGCATTAACTTCATCAGCCAAAGCTTTAACTTGTTGGTCAATGATCGCTTGACGCTCTTCAAAAGAAGCCACGACATGTGCTGCTTTTAATTTCGGCAAATAATCATCTGAGTTGGTTAATGAAATCGCTTCAGGGGCATGGAAACGGTGACCATAGGTCAGATTGCCCGCTTTATGATCCTGAATCGTTGCATCAATCACATCATTGTCTTTTAACAAGACCACCCATTTCACTGGGCGAACAAATTCAGTCCGGCTTGCCGCAGAACGCATACGTTTTGCGATGGGTAAGTTATCCAGTGCGGTTTGTAAAATTTGTGGAAGTAAAGCGTCAAGACTTTGACCTTTCACATCTTTTAAATAACAAACTTTTTCAACTTTACCCGCTTGGAAAGTTGATACTTGATCCGCAGTAATGCCTTGACCACGCATAAAGCCTTCTAAGGCTTTGGTTGGTTTGCCTTCTGCATCATAAGCCGCTTGTAGGGCAGGACCATCAAAACGCTTTTGAGTGTCTGCTTGTGCACCATCGACATTGACAATTTTTAATGCCAAACGACGTGGTGCTGCATAAGCTTCAATTGAATCAAATGCCAAACCAGCGTCTTTTAAACCTTTAACCGTTTCAGCTTGTAATGCATCACGTAAGGTCTTTAAGCTTTTAGGTGGTAATTCTTCACAGCCAAGTTCGAATAAAACGGTATGTTTAGACATTATTTATTCTCCTCAGCTTTTGCTTCTGCTTCAACTTGTGCCTTTAACTGTGCAAGCACTTCGTCACGTAAATGCGGTTCAGCCATTGGGAAACCGAGTTTGGCACGAGCAGCCACATAGCTTTGTGCAATAGAGCGTGCCAAAGTACGCACACGTAAAATATAACGTTGACGTTCAGTGACAGAAATAGCACCACGTGCATCGAGTAAGTTAAAGCTGTGTGATGCTTTGATGACTTGCTCATATGCTGGAAGTGGAAGTTCCGCTTCCATTAAACGGGTTGCTTCAGCTTCATAAAAATCGAAGAGCTCAAACATTTTTTCAACGTTGGCATATTCAAAGTTATAAGTTGATTGCTCTACTTCGTTTTGATGGAATACATCACCGTAGGTGACTGTACCAAATTGGCCTTTGGTCCAAACTAAATCATAAACTGAATCGACGCCTTGTAAGTACATTGCTAGACGTTCAAGGCCGTAAGTAATTTCACCTGTGACTGGGTAGCATTCAACCCCACCAACTTGTTGGAAGTAAGTAAACTGAGTCACTTCCATACCGTTTAACCACACTTCCCAACCTAAGCCCCAAGCGCCCAATGTTGGAGATTCCCAGTTGTCTTCTACAAAACGAATGTCATGTGTAAGCGTGTCAATACCAATCGCTTCTAAAGAGTCTAGATACAGTTGTTGGATATTGTCAGGATTCGGTTTAAGCACCACTTGGAATTGATAGTAGTGTTGTAAACGGTTTGGGTTTTCGCCATAACGGCCGTCTTTAGGACGACGTGAGGGTTGAACGTATGCTGCGTTCCATGTTTCTGGCCCAAGCGCACGTAAGAATGTTGCAGTGTGGAATGTCCCTGCGCCCATTTCCATATCGTAAGGTTGTAACACCACACAACCTTGTTCAGCCCAGTAGTTTTGTAAGGCAAGAATTAAGCCTTGGAATGTATCAATATGCGATATGGCGCGACTCATGCAGCATCCACTATAAGTATTAGAAAAAATTGGTTCTAAGTATAAGGATTTTGGGGAGGTGTGGCAAAGGTTAGTCTATAAATATTGATTCTTATCGCAGATCAACTTATGTGCATTTTTTCAGATTTTCTTTTGAGATAAAACTTTTCATTTCTTTGGCCTCTTTTCTTATTTTCATTTCCTCAATGTGCTCTTCAATTTTTGCATCTGAAGCATCGCTATTGATTACGGGTTCCGAGCTTGAATTTTCAGATATTAAAATGAGATCTTCCCTAAAAAAAGCCCAATCTTTTTCTATTGTGGGTGTTTTTTTAGAAGTGGTTTTTGCTTTTAAGATACAGATTTTATCTTTTTTAATTAGGGTAAGTTCAAGTGTGCTTGATGGTTCGCCCGTCATTGTAATTTGCTTTGTTTCTAAAATTACGGGTTCATTTGATGTACTACATGCAGCAAGGAAAAACGAAGAAGTTAAAATGATGAAATGGGTTATTTTGTTCATTGGTAAAATTAAATAAGTTAAATTATATATTTGATATTAAAATAAAAAATTTATATTCATGAACTTTGTAAAGGTAGAGAGCGCTTCAAAAGCTGAATGTCGGAAGTTCATCATGACGATGTCACAATGCTTAATTCAATGTTAAGTAAATGAATTATTTAGAAATCATAGGGGCGAATTTAGAGGATGATAAAATGCACAAGATCATTATTGGGCTGTAACAAAATTAGAAAGGGCTAATTAAAACTTAATTTTCAAACTGCAGGGTTTTTCAATGCTAGCGGTTCTTGTCAAAATATTGAATAATTTGTTTTAAAATAAAATTAACTAATTGAATTATTTTATATATAATTTGAAAAATACTTTTTTTAAAAATTTATAAATTTAATTTTTATATCAAAATGAGCAATCTTAATATGAAAAAATTCAATTATTTTATGTGCATAGCGACTTTAGGTTTTATATCTACAACATCAAGTTATGCAGTAAATATAGAAGAAGCCCCTTGTTTCGCCCCACAAACAGCGCCTATTTTTAAAGAGTTTTATCAAATAAATAAAGGATTTGATCAAAAAGTATTGTGGGAGTTGTATGTTCAATCACCCATAGAAGGTTATCCAAATGCAAAAATGATTAATCAAACTTTAGAGACTTTATTTGGTCAATTGGGGCTCTCAGAAGAACAGAAAAAGCAGATGAAACCGACCCAAAAAGATGTATCTGAAGTAGAGCCTGAAGAATTAGAAGCCTATAACCTAATGGTTAAAGCACAAAAATTATATTACGGCGATAAAGTTGCTATTGATCAACAACAGGCTTTTGAGTTGCTGCTTGATGCAGTTGGAAAGAGAAATTCAGAAGCCTATATTTTCTACCCTGTACTTAATCAGCATTGTGCTGATCCAGATAGAAAAGAAACAGCAGTTCGTATATTTCATACCATCGAAAAACACATGGGGGATAATGATGATTATCCAACTCCAATATGGGCATATTTAAGTTATGCCTATGCGTATGGTATAGGCACAGAGGTGAATGAAGCAAAGGCTTTAAAATATTGGAAAAAAGCTTGGCGTATCTATTCGTTACAATTTGATGCAGGTGGTTTTGTCGGTTTTATGATGGGACAAATGGCAGAACAAAAGCCTTATTTAAAAGCACATTTGGGTGAAGCTATGAATTATTACAAAATTGCGACCCGAGCAGATGAAAATAACATTCCAGCACAACAGGCAATTGTAAGATTATTAAAAACGGATAAAAAGTTTGAAGATCTGACTTATGAAATAGAGTTATTTGAAGAAACTGAAAACGCAAAGCATGATCAAGACCCAAAATCTGCTTATTTTACTTTGTCAGAATTATATGCTCAGGAGCAGTGGAAAATTTACAATCCTCAACTTTCAATGGAGTGGTTGGCAAAAGCAGCTGAAGCAGGGCATGAACGCGCACAGTTGAACCTACCACTCTATTATGAGCAAGGGAATTTGATCAAGGCAGATCCAAAAAGAGCGATGGAGTTGTATCAAAAATATTATGAACAGGACAATATATTAGTGGGTATCTACTTTTTAGATCGTTTGGAAAATGGAATCAAAGGCATTGCTAAAAATCCTGAAAAAGCGAAGTTAGTTCGTGAAGATTTAACTAAAAAATATCATGCTTTAGGACAAACAGGTGAGATTCCAAAACCTGAAGATTTGCGATTAATGCAGCGAATGTATTAAAAACTTTCTTTAGCAAAGATTAGTCTTGAGTCATGGCTCACTAATCTGAGCTATATCTAAAACTTAATGTTCAATCCATAATCCTTTTTCAATGCCAATAAAGCCTCAGCATTGCCTTTGGCATCGTCAACAGGGTTATGGGTATGTGCTGTTTTGCGTAAATGCTTAAAACTTTGAAAGCTATCTTTGACCAGTCCTTTATACAAACTGCCTAAATTTTGTGAACTAAATCCAAACGGATTACTGCCAGTAAAATGATGAAAGTACCAACAGACAAACATCCAGTCAAAACCATTATTATCGCTAATAAAAATAGGGCGATCTTTACTGACTTTGCTCACCCACTTGGCAAAGTCTTTCATAACATGCTCAGGATTGTTAAAGCTTAGGGTATCTTCACGACTAAAGCCTGAAACTGCGAGAGCTTGAGGAATATAATTCTCGGAAATTGGTTTAAGTAAACCGTAGAATTGTTGATGTAAGTGATCTTCGACCAACACTGCACCTAGCGCAATCATTGAGTAATCACCGGGAATTGGACCCTCTGCTTCGATGTCCACCTTAATATAAGCCATATATTTTCCTTATTTTAAGATATTGTTTTTATGGTGGAAGTCATTATAAATGATGATTCTGATCGCTGACAAACTTTATCGGTATTTTGCTTTTTTAATATTTATAGCTTATAAATTATTGAATAAATTTAAAACATTTTTAAATCATTGATTATGCAAAAAGTACAGAAAAACAAACTTTGGCTAAGCCTTCTCCTTATTGTATTGGCAGTTATTTCTATTCCTGCAATTCACCTTTTTAAAACAAAAATCAATGAGCAACAAGGAATTGAGCATATTCCTACAGGCTATCGGGATGATGCCAGTCATCTTAATTTGACAAAAGTGCATAAAATTGTGGATGTTGAAAGTACACCCGAAGTGATTCAACGACAGCTTAAAACTTTGCTTAAATATGCAGCTGAACATCATCTAAAAGTCTCGATTGCAGGGGCTAAGCACAGTATGGGCGGGCATACGATTTACCCTGATGGTATAGCACTGAATATGTTGCCCTATAACCATATGAGCTTTGATGAGAAAACTAATATTCTCACGATTGGCTCGGGTGCAACATGGGAAGAGGCCCTTCGGTATCTAGACCGCTATGGCAAATCAATCGCAGTGATGCAATCTTTTAGTAATTTCTCGATTGGCGGTTCGATCAGTGTCAATGGGCATGGATGGCAAAAGAATTCACCCCCGATTTCATCCAGTGTTGAATCATTTACCTTGATGAATGCAGAGGGAGATATTGTAAAATGTAGTCGTACAAAACATCCTGAACTATTTAAATTGGTGATTGGTGGCTATGGATTATTTGGCATTATTCTCGATGTAAAATTAAAAGTTGTTGATAATGTTGCTTTAACATTTCAATCAATTTCAGTTTTACCTGAAGACTATGTAAAGGCGTACCAAAAGATTGTCAGTAATAATCCAAATGTACAATTTGCTTATGGTCGTTTACGTATTTCAGATAAACATTTTTTACAGCAGGCAACCTTAAACTATTTTGAAAAAATTGATAAAAAACCTTTGGCATTATCACAACAACAAAGTAAAAATGCTGAAACCAAGCGAATTGTGTTTCGTGGTTCTGTTGATAGTGAATACGGCAAACGGCTACGTTGGGATCTAGAAAGTAGTCTGAATTCAGTATCGCCTTATGCGACATTTAGTCGTAATGAAATTCTCAGTGAAGATGCCGCCTTGATTGAAAATAAAGATATCCATTCAACCGATCTATTGCATGAATATTTTATTCCAAAGCAGCACTTGGCTCAGTTTATTCAAGATCTCAAGCCCGTTTTAAAAACTAAAAAAGTGGATCTACTCAATATCACGATTCGTGAAGTTGAACATGATCATGATGCATTTATGAATTATGCCCGAGAGGATGTTTTTGGCTTGGTGTTTCTGTTTAATCAAAAGAAGACTGCACAACAAGAGCAGGATATGCAACAACTGACTCAGCAATTGGTTGATATTACACTTAAAAATCAAGGCACATTTTATTTGCCTTATCGCTTACATGTGAGTCGCGACAAGATGCGTTTAGCCTATCCGCAAACGGATGCTTTTTTTAGTTTGAAGAAAAAATATGATCCAGAGGAGATTTTTAGTAATCAGTTCTATCTACATTATCGTGAGTCGTGAATGATGGTCTGGAAAATACTTTTAATAAACCCCAATAACAGCACCCTGCAAATACAGAAATTGCATAAAAAAACCAATCGCTCAATAGTTTCCATAGTGGTGTAGGCAATGATCCAGTAAAAACAAGATAGCCAATGATGTTGACAATTAACCACATCAATAGTGAACCGACGAAAATACTGAAAAAATTAAGCCAATACTGATGTGCAAGCCAAAGTGAAATGACATAAGCAACTGGAATGACTATAACGCAATAAATCAGATAAACGATTAAGCTAATACCAAATATTGTGAGTAGAGACTGTATATCATATTGATGATTCATAAAAAGGAAAAACGCGACCAATAGGATTAAGCTCAGACTGGGTGCTAAAAACAAAGCCTTTAAAATCGATTTATTGCTATATTGAGTCATGATCAAAACAATAAAGGAATAAATATGATAAAAGCATGCATAATCATGATGATTTTATCTACAACTATTTGTTCAATATCGGCTTATGCAGAACAGAGTGTTGCTTCACCCGATGTATATAACCAATGTGTTGAACAAACTATCGAAAAACTGGCTTTAGGAAACATCAACAATGCTGTGGTTGAATCGTGTAGTAATCAGAGTAGGGCATATTATGAAAAGGAAATTGTCAAAGTTCTCGATCAGATCAAAAAACAGAGCCAGATAGACCATCAGCAAGAACGTTATAACGATATCATGAAATCACAACGCTTATGGAAAGCTTATGTTGATCAGGAGTGCCAAAATGCTGGAAGCTATATTGGTTCACCCATGTATGAGTTTTGTCCAATGCAAGAATATGGGAAAAGACTTGATCAATTGACTGAATATGCTCAGTGAAAAATCAGTGGATGAGAAATATCCTTGGAAAATTTATCCATTTAAGATAGATAATAAATATATCTTATAATCACAACATCGTATAATTCACACTTTAAAACGTGTTAAAGCGCAGGACTGTCGTGTTTCATACGCAACTTGAATGGTTAAATACCTTAAAACCCAATTTTAAAGTTTTACCGCTAAAAGATCGTTTAGTCTGTGGTGTTGGTGCACTGCTTGGATTAGCAGTGTCATCATTGGTCAGTTGGTATGTACTCGGTGGATTTAATGCATGGTATATCGCACCGATGGGCGCGTCCTCGGTATTGCTCTTTGCTGTACCCGCAAGCCCTTTATCACAACCCTGGAATATGGTGGTGGGGAATACCATCGCAGGTTTAGTCGGCGTGACTTGTACCATCTTTATTTCCAATCCAACCGAGGCATTTAGTGTTGCTGTTGCATTGTCGATCTTCTTGATGATGAGTACAGATTCATTGCATCCGCCAAGTGGTGCGGTGGCGATTACTGCCGTGTTGGGTGGCGCTTCTATTCATCAGTTGGGTTATCAATTTATCTTTTACCCAGTATTACTCAATTCAGTCTTGCTGCTGGTGATTGCGATCATTTTTAATCGTATGTTGGGAAAGCAATATCCACAAGTTGCACAGCTCAATACACGTTCTAAGGATCCAACGCCGACACAGAAAGTCACCATTCAACCGCAAGATATTCAAGATGTGTTAGAACAACAGACACAGCTTTTAGATATTAGTGAGTATGACTTACAAAAAATCATTTTAGAAGCACAAGAAAAGGCCAATGCAAGGGCAGTACATCAATACCTTTGCCAAGATATTATGAGCAAAGATGTCATGAGCCTAGATGAGCAAGATGATATTCATCAAGCTTTAGATAAGTTTAAACGTGTGAATTTGATGAGTTTGCCAGTGATCAATACTGATCGGGAGTTGGTTGGTACATTGGCATTGTATGAAATTGTAGAATGGTTTAAACGCGCTGCTGATGCTCGTGCCCCTTGGGAAAATTTGGTCAAACAAATTATGAATCGACAAGTGGTCACTGTACAGCCGATGCAACCAATTCAAGACTTGGTGCCTTATTTCGTTGAACGCTCTTTTAATTATATCCCTGTAGTTGATCATCAAAAAATGGTCGGGATCATTAGTCGCGCAGATATGATCGCAGCATTGCAGCAACAACTAAATAATGCACAATGATACTATAAAAAGATGCGATATAAAAAAAAGCTACAGCAGTTTGGGGGAACTGTTGTAGCTGAAAAGGGTAATACCTTTAAATCAAATTCAATTAATGGGTCTTCTCTTCATAAATAGTTCGTACAGGGCGCTCATAGCTTTGCGGTTCATTTAGCTGCAATTTTTGTTTGGGCATAATTAACCAAAGCACCAAATACACCAGAATACCTGGAAAAGCTGCGCTCAAACATGAAACGATCACGAAAATAATTCGCAGCAATGTTACATTCCAACCAAAACGTTCAGCAATACCGCCCATTACACCGGCGATCATATTGTGACGGCTTGAACGATATAAACCAGAATTGGCCATTTAAATCTCCTTAAAATAATTCATCATCATTCATGATTAAAAATTTAAAAATGAATTTATATTATTAAATAGTGGCGTTTCTGTTTGATTCTTCAAGTGAATCACCGATTAAAATTGTTAAGACTGTGTAACAGGGCCACTTAAATCATTAAAAATAATGTAAAAAGTGTCCAAACCTCTGTAGTGGGTGGTTGAGACAAATACGTTTTTTATACTTTTGTAAAAAATACATCATTAAGATTTCGAGAACTGGTGTAACACAATAATATATACGTAGGTTAATATTTGATGTTGCTGGTGCTGTGCAATTGGGTTATTTGGATTTATGTATTTAACTTTTCATAAAGTAAATTTTTTTCGAATTCTAGGTATCAGTATTTGTACAGTACTGAGTGCTTGTGATTCCTCAAAATCAAATGATAAACAACAAGGTACATCTGACACACAAAATTCATCGAGTGAGCTTGCGTTACAAGAAACACCGCAACATGCTCATTCAAGCGAAGGAAAAAAACTAACAGACCTTGCGGGTCAAGCAACTCTACCTGCTGTAGTAGATATGCAGAGTCAAGATCAGCAAAGTGGGGAACTTCCTACAAAAGCTGAGGCATTTGTGGGGCGTTATCATGTACAAATGAGCTGTGAAGATCCATTCGCCAAATGTGATAAAGGCAGTGCAGAGTTTATTATTAACTTACTTCCAGACGGCACTGCACATCGCACCTTTGTTTATATGGGGAAAATAACATACGAAAATAATGATATAAAATCGAATCGTGCTTATCAAAAAAATACTTGGATCTATGATGAGCTAAATCATGAAATCGTGATTAACCGAATTGAAGGGATCCAGTTCTATTATAAAGTGGATGAACAAAATGATTTGGTGATGGATATTGATAAAATTATTAATGGAACTGAAGAAAATCGGCTCTATTTTAGTCAACACCATACCGCACCAACAAAAGCCTATGTGTTAAAGAAATTTGATAATTAAAATATTAGTAGTTAAATAATTGATAATTGAAAAGCTAAACAATCAAAAATAAGATCAAACAATGAGCCTTTATCTAGAATGATAGAATAACCAATACTTGATGTCAGACCAAAACCTGTTTCAGCCAATGGTACTGAATAGCCTAAGGTTAAGTTCTATGCATGACCTATAAATTCAATTTAGTCATTACTATAATTAATATGGGTTAAGAGACTATCTTTACCCCAAAATACGTTATCAAATGTTAAACGTGCTGAAAACTCATGCCATGCTCAATCTGACCAACCTAGGTAGTTAAATGGGTTATAGCTCAAATCTAGTAGAGGTTTAATTTGTTTAGATCAATTTAATGCCGTGTTATAGTCAATATATGAGGTAAATTCAAAATGTAGTGATGCTGAATCACCGAAGTTTGTATCGGCAGTAAAGATTCCACCGTATAAATCCGAGTCATGTGACAGTACAAAGCTTCCTTGTAGCGTAGGATCATTAGATTGGTTAGACCACGGAAACGTAGTCTGTTGCGAGTGCGGCATAACCACTTAAGCTAAGACCCGCTGCATGTTCCATTTCTGTGGACACAGCAGAATGGGTTACCATTGTTGTCAGTATTACCGATAAAATTATTGGTTTAATCATATTGATTTACTTTTCGTAAAAATTCTTTTTATTTAAACGTCATTTTTCAACTACAGATTGTTGATTGGTTTTTAACCCATTGTTTTACTCAATTCAAGTGATATTCAAGCAGATGTATATATCGATATTGAATATTGAACAAATACAGGCTTGGGATACTTTTTCTTTAATTTGTTCATGGTTATTCTGGCCTTAATTTTTTCAAAATATTAGATGATCTTGATTTGAAATTTTAAGGTGATTTCATAAATAATTTTGATTTCTTTGCGATGGAGTAACTACTACACTATTCAGTCTCTTTTAGCCCTAATTTAAAAAAACTTAGGGCCTGATACTGAATATAAAATTTAACCCAATTCTCAGATTGGTTATACTTTTTTATTTATGGGATAGATTCCTTATGTCCATAACATCTATGGAAAATAGTAAGATTCAGGCAATTCTTGAAAATCTGTGTCACGCTAATATACGTGATTGATTTACGATCTGGTTGGGTTGTGTCATTTGATTACGATTGTAGGTTTGGCTATTTATAGTTGAATCAGTTGACTCAAATTTAAGTTTATATTTTTGAGTATTAATTTTTAGTATTGATTGAATGATAAAACAATAAATTTGATGACATCGTGCTGTTGTAAAAAATTTAAGTGGACTTATTTTAATGAGGATAAGTTTGTTAAAAATCTGGTGGGTTGTGTGGGGTTCGAACCCACGACCAATAGATTAAGAGTCTACTGCTCTACCAACTGAGCTAACAACCCTGAACGTGTCTAAGCCATAGTTAAACGAGAACAAATGATGAAGCAAAATTTTCGAGGGTGGCGAAGCATCTAATGCAGATGTTTGGTTTTGGTCGGAATATTTGCAGGTTTCGTTTCTATTGTAGTACTTTAACCGTACAGAAAGAAGCCCTAAGAAAGAATGGTGGGTCGTCCGCGATTCGAACGCGGGACCAACGGATTAAAAGTCCGCTGCTCTACCAGCTGAGCTAACGACCCTGAGCGAGATGTGTAAAGCGCGATGCTTTACCCGACATTAGTGAAAATCGAGAATTTTCTATCGGTATCTATTTACAGGTTAAAACATAAAGATGGTGGGTCGTCCGCGATTCGAACGCGGGACCAACGGATTAAAAGTCCGCTGCTCTACCAGCTGAGCTAACGACCCTGAGTGAGGACGTGTAAAGCAGTGCTTTACTCGATATTTGTGAAAATTGAAAATTTTCTATCGCTATCCATTTACAGGTCAAAACAATTAAGTGGTGGGTCGTCCGCGATTCGAACGCGGGACCAACGGATTAAAAGTCCGCTGCTCTACCAGCTGAGCTAACGACCCTGAACCTTCATCCAAGCTAGGCTTGAATATGTAGTGCAAGAAAACTAAAAAGTTTTTAAACACCACTTTGTTTTGATGGAGCGTATTTTAGCAAGATATTGATAGAGCGCAAGTAAAAATTAAGAAAGTTTGCAACGTTCGGTTATAAATAACACAAAATGAACTAAAAAAGCCCTGAAATCAGGGCTTTTAGTTTAGAAACGGTATTTATAAGCTTCAATATTGGCAAAAACCTCTGGAGTGACATCGCAATAGGCATTGGCACTTGGCAGTAATACCAATATACGATCAGAGGTTTTTTCAGGATTAAAGGATTGTTCCTTTAATTTATTTTTCTGATATTTAAATGTACCCGTCGTTTCTACAATTTGTTGGATACGTAAAAATACTGGAACTGCATAGGCTGGCAAGTTCTTTTTAAACTCGGCTGCAAGCTGGCTTAAATCCTGTTCAGTCAGTTCTTCCCCATCATGTAAAGTAATGGCAGCCATACCTGCTCGACCATTGGTATTTGGAATTTCAACGCCGTAAACTACAGCTTCTGTAATTTTAGGGTATTCACTACAAATATTTTCAACTTCAGTGGTCGAAACATTTTCACCTTTCCAGCGGAAAGTATCACCAAGGCGATCGACAAATTGAGCGTGTCGGAAACCAATATCACGAACCAAGTCACCAGTAATAAAGTAAGAATCGCCCTTTTTAAAGACATCTTTCATGATCACTGACTTGTTCTTTTCAGGATCTGTATAGCCATCAAAAGGGGAACGCTTGGTGATTTTACCAATCAATAAGCCTACTTCACCTTTTTTGACTTTTTGACATATACCATGACTGTCGCGAATGGCTTCATTTTTTTCTTTATCAAACTGGACGATGGCATAAGGTGTAGGTGAGAAGCCAACAGTATTGTTAAAATTAAAAACATTACTGAAGCCTACATTTCCTTCACTAGAGGCATAAAGTTCTAAAATTTCTTCGATACCAAAGCGTTCTTTAAATTTGCCCCAAATATTTGGACGCATACCATTACCGATCATTTTAGTGACACGGTGCGTATGATCAAGTTCTGAAGCAGGTGCATCCATGAGGTAGCGGCAAAGTTCACCGACATAACCAATTGCCGACGCATTAAACTTTTTGACATCAGACCAGAATGCAGAGGTAGAGAATTTACGACGGATTGCCAAAGCTGAACCGCCTGCAATTGCACCACACCAGCACACTACCATACCTGTTGCATGGTAAAGCGGTAAAGTGCAGTACATCACGTCATCTTCACCTAAGTTTAAGACATGACCATATGTTCCGTAGGCCAATGTCCAACGACTGTTGGTAAATACCACAGCTTTAGGTAAACCGGTTGTGCCAGAGGTATAGATATAAAACAAGCCATCTTTCCCTTTGACACTTTGTGTAGTCGAAGGATTGAATTTTGGAAATTGTTGAATTTTTTCAGCGAGATTGATAAAGCCTTGAGGTGCTGTACCTGGTTCTTGCATTGTATTTTGATCTGCAAACCAATGTAGACGGTCTAGAGCAATGTTTAAGTCTTGACGAATCTCATCTACCGCAGCACGGCATTCTTCACCGACGATCACCGCAACAGGATTGACCAAGTTGATACTATGTGTCAACACTTTACCTGTTTGTGAGGTATTGACTAAAGCTGTTGTTACGCCAATTTTTGCCAGTGCAATCACGGTCGCAATCAGTTCAGGACGATTTTCGATCATCACCGTGATCGCATCGCCTTTTTTTATGCCAATAGAAAGATAAAAGTGTGCAATTTGATTGGCCCAGTTATTCAGCTCTTTATAACTATAGCGTTGATCTTCAAATAATAACGCATCACCATAAGGATTGCGTTTTACAGCACGTTCAAAAGCAAGACCTAGCCCAGCAGGCGTATTGGGTGTTCTGATATAAGCTTGTTTAAGTCCAGTCAGGATATTGGGAAGCTTATTGATGAGCTGTGGTAAGCGCTCTGCGACATCAGTAAATCCGATGAGATCGGCCTGTGTTGTTTGACTCATATCAATCCTATTTATTTTTCGTAATCCAATACAATTTTTAGAGTATCATCGACTCACATTACATTTGTCTTTTTAATCGTATAAGACTAGTGCAATCAACCTAATCTGACAAATGTCCTGATAATCTCTTCAAAATAGCAAAAAAACCTAGCCATCGAAATGACTAGGTTCTCTTTAATCGCTACATTTTAAGCAAATTTTTACACATTACTCATCCGCTGGTGGTGTCGCTTTTTTTGGCGGACGGCCACGAGGGCGACGAGGACGGGCCGGTTTTTCATCTGTTGCCACATTGTCTGCCTTTTGGGCATCTTCATCTATGCCAACTTCAGCAGTCGTATCTAAAGCAAGTGATTGTTGTGGCTTTTTCGCCTTTTCAGTTGCAACAATTGCTTTTTCAACTGGCTTAGCTGGGGCTTCTTTGACCACTTCAACTTCCGCAGGCGCTGTTTCAACTGTAGTTTCTACGGGTGTTTCAGCTTGCACTTCTTCTTTTTGAGTAACCACAGGTGCTGCTTCAACTGGGCTTGCTTGAGTCTCAGTTTCCACTTCTTCTGGTTGTTGCTCAAGTTCAGCTTGATGCTCTTGCTTTGCTTGTACAGCTGCTTGTTTTGCTAAACGACGACGTTCACGAGGATCATTCGCTACACGGCGATCATTCTCAGGCTTTGGTGGCGTTAAGTCTAAGACATCAGCAGGTTGTGCTTCTGGCGCTGCTTTAGAGATAGCAACATCACGTGTTACAGGCTGCTTGGTTTGTACATCGGTCTTTTCTTCCACAGTTAAGGTCGCTGAATATTCTTCAGTAAACTTAACCAATGCACGATTGAATGTTGGAATTAATCCAAACTGTTCAATCAATACCGCACAGTCATCACCATAAACATGACGAATCAAAGTTCCCACTGTGTACTGATTTAATGTCGGTACTTGAGATGGTGCGATTTTAGGGGTTGTTGCTTTTGCTTGAGCAGCATCACGTTGTTGACGGCGTTTTTGACGCGGGTCATTGCTGGCACGTTGCACAGGCTGTTCTACTCGAACCTCTGCTGCAGGTGTTTTTGCTTCAGTAGTTACGGTCTGACTTTCTACAGCAGGCGCAATAGTTGGTTGAGCGTCTACAGTGCGAGGTGCTTTAGCAACAGTTTCAGCTTTTTCATTGCGATCATGGCGCTTCGGTTTGTTGCTTGCTGGCGCAGCAACTTGTTGCGGGTTTAATGCCACAATTTCACTTTGAGCTTGATCAAGATTGACCACTAAAGCTGTTTCAAGAGCTGCATGCTTCGGTGTGTCAATGAGTTCAACTTTAGGTTGTTGCTCTTGAGTTTGATTATGCTCTACTGGCGCATTGTTATTTGGCGCTTGTTGTTGCTCATCATTAAACACGCTGCTATCGCGATGACGATTTGGGCGGTTCGGACGTTGCTGATGGTTACGATCACGACGTGGAACCGCTTGTTCAGCAGGGGTTGCTTCAGCATTTTGATCATGCTGTTGACGTGGCTGCTTTTGCTGACGACGTTGATCACGTTGTTCCTGACGCTGTTCTTGGCGTTGCTCTTGACGAGGCACCTGAACCACTTCTTCAATCACTTGATGTTGATCAGTATTTTGTTCACGTGGCTCTTTATGCTTGTTACGATTTTTGTTTTTATTGTTGTTGTTACGCGGCGCTCTTTCTTCTTTCTCGCCCTGTTTTTCATATTCACGCGGTTCTTGTTTTTGAACAGGTGCATGTGAAAGATAAGCATTGGTTTCAGGAATAACCTGAGCTTCAATCGCTGTTGGAGCAACATTATTATTCACTTGACCAAATTGACCACGGCTTATAGCACCGCCATTAATCATTTGTTCAATTGCCGCAGCTGCATTGTTTGCAGAACGTGATTGGTCAACTGTTGCCGCTTGCTTTTGGACAAACAGATTTTCTAACCAAGCACATGGGCTTGAAGCTGGTTGAGCAACTTGTGCTTGAACCGTTTGTTGAACTTTTTGTGGTTGAGCAGGTTGTTGTTTTCTATTTTGCTTATTGTTTTGCGCTTGAGCCGGTGCAGTATTGTGTTGCGTTTGCTCTTCTTCCAAATGCCACTCAGATGACTCATAGCCCAATTCTTTTTCGCTTGAACGTGTAGCTTCAGTACGCTCATAGCTTGTTGGCGCAAAACCTTCAGGGTTATATGAGATTTCGTAATGTGGAGTTTCTAAATGTGGATGTGGCAATACAGTCACACGAACATTTGACGTTTGTTCTAAGTAAACCAGACTGTGACGCTTTTCATTCAACAAGAATGCTGCAATTTCAACAGGCACTTCAACTTGAACCTCACCTTGACGTTCACGTAATGCTATCTCTTCAACTTTACGCATAATTGAAAGAGAAAGTGAGCGTAAATCACGCACCATGCCTGTGCCATGACAGCGAGGGCATACATAACCAGTAGCTTCTTCAAGAGATGGGCGTAAACGTTGACGGCTCATTTCCATTAAACCGAAACGAGATAATTGACCGAACTGGATACGGGCACGATCACTTTGCGTCGCTTCACGAAGTTTGGCCTCAACCATACGTTGGTTGCGTTCTTTGGTCATATCGATAAAGTCGATCACAACCAAACCACCAATATCACGTAAACGTAATTGGCGAGCAATTTCTTCCGCTGCCTCTAAATTGGTACTGAGTGCAGTTTCTTCTACATCATGCCCACGTGTTGATTTCGCTGAGTTGATGTCAATTGAAACAAGTGCTTCAGTTTGGTCGATCACAATTGAACCGCCTGAAGGAAGTTTAACTTCACGTTCATAAGCTGTTTGAATTTGACTTTCAATACCAAAATGCGCAAATAACGGTTCATTTAAAGTATAGGTTTTTAACTTATCCAATTGATTTGGCATAACCGCTTTAACAAAGTTATAGGCTTCGTTATAGGCTTGCTCTGAGTCAATTAAAATTTCTGCAACATCATCACGTAAATAGTCACGGATAGCACGTGTCACAACACCCGCTTCTTGATGAACAAGCATTGGTGATGGACCAGAGTTTGCAGTACCTTGGATTTGAGCCCAAAGATCTAGCAAATGTTGAAGGTCAAGTTGAAGTTCTTCTTGTGAACGCCCAATCCCTGCTGTACGAACAATCACGCTCATACCACGTGGGGTATTTAATGACGCCAACATTTCTTTAAGTTCTTCACGAACTGAACCCGAAATTTGACGGCTAATACCACCACCTTTCGGATTGTTCGGCATCAATACTAAATAGCGACCAGCAAGAGATATATAGGTTGAAAGTGCCGCGCCTTTGTTGCCACGCTCTTCTTTTTCAACTTGAACGAGAAGTTCTGTGCCTTCAGTGATGAGTTCACGAATATTTGAAGTTTGGCGAGGATCTGCTTTGTAATAAGTATTGGCAATTTCGCGCATTGACAAGAAACCTTGACGACCTGCTCCATACTCTACAAATACAGCTTCTAGAGAAGGCTCTACGCGAGTGACATGGCCTTTATAGATATTGGCTTTCTTTTGTTCACGTGTACGGTTTTCTAAATCGAAATCGTAAAGACGGTGACCAGTGATGAGTGCAACGCGAACTTCTTCGGCATGTGTTGCATTAATCAACATACGTTTCATGGGTGTAACACCTAATAGTGATTCACACCAACAACTCGCTATCTTTTTAAGTGAAGCGAACATCTAAAATATTGGATCAATGCCCAAATCACGGATACATCCAATATGATTTGAGTAATTTACCCACTTGTTTTGAGCAAGGTTGGGTTTGATACCTGTATTGATGCTGCAATACTTCTTTAATCTTTGCACGATTAAAGTTTTGAGGTTTTCACTGGCACTTAAGTGGTGCATTGGATGACTGATTTGATTCGTCTTTCACTATCACATTGCTCGAAGAGCATCTCAACTTTTGTGAGAGCGTCTTGATACGGAATTATCATCGTACCTTTACAAATTGTGCAGTTCCAATGCCTCAAACACTTATGTCCTGAATAACACTCTACAGCGACTTGCCTGATGTGCATCAGTTTATGTTTAAAAACCAACGTCTGGGTTGGCGACATATATTTTTAAACAAACTGATTTCTGTACTTTAAGTACAATTAAACGCAACAGTTTGTCTTTTTGCCGATATAATAAAGCCTTCGGCGTCGGCATATTCTTTTGGGACCTTTCCGCATCTGTCGTGAATTTTATCGTATGTGTCACGCTTTCATTTTTAAAAAAGGGTGGCACTAAATTTCACTTACGGTGGTATCCGTGCGCTGACTATAGCAAACCTTGAATCATCTGCCTATGGGCTATATGCTTATTTTGTATGAAAAGCATAGTCTAAATGATCAGTTTTTAATCAAATTTTAGTTTTTTATTGGATCACCTAACTGTATGAATTCTACGCAACAATGGCAAAATGTAACTTGGTTTGAAGTAGACGAGCATCAAGAAGGCCAGCGCATCGATAATTTCTTATTTACTCGCCTGAAAGGTGTGCCGAAAAGCCGTATTTATCGTTTAATTCGTGAAGGTCAAGTGCGGGTCAATAAAAAGCGTATAAAAGCAGAAACTAAGCTGGCAATTGGCGATCAAATCCGTGTTGCACCTATTCGCTTTGAGCAAAAAGATGAAACTGATGTACCTGTATCCGATAAAGTTGCTCAAAGCTTGCTTAGCCGTGTGGTGTATGAGGATGAAGGTTTATTGGTGATCAATAAACCTTCTGGAATTGCAGTACATGGCGGAAGCGGTGTGGCATACGGCTTAATTGAAGGCTTACGTGCGGCGACAGGTAAAAAATATTTGGAATTGATTCATCGTATTGACCGTGATACCTCAGGTCTGGTGATGGTGAGTAAAAAACGTAGCACCTTGAAAACGCTACAAGACTTGTTGCGTGAGCATAAAATTAAAAAAACCTATGCTGCAATTGTCAAAGGTCAAGTGAGCTTAGACCAACAGTTGATTAATCAACCTTTATTGCGCTATGAATTGTCCAATGGTGAACGTCGTGTACGTGTTTCAGATGAAGGTAAAGAATCTAAGACACAATGGAAAGTGGCAGAGCGCTTTATGCACGCAACATTGGTCTATGCTTCTCCATTGTCGGGTCGTACCCATCAAATTCGTGTGCATGGCTTAAGTATTGGTCATCCTTTGGTGGGTGACGATAAGTACGGTCATGAAACAGAATATCGTGGACCAAAAGCTCGGAGATTAAGCTTACATGCGATGCGATTAGAAATTCCAGGTTATCCTGTGATTGAAGCGCCTTTACCGGAAGATATGCAAAGCTTGGTTGCACAATTAAGAGCACAAAAGAAAGATTGATTCTATCTTGCTGCTCAGTTTATCTTTTACACAAAGGGAACTTGTTATATGAAAAGTTCCCTTTGTATTTAAAAATGCGTTAGCTTGTCATGTAAAGCGTATAAGATTTAAAAATGAGTCATGCGTACACTGAGCAAATATTGGAAATAATTCATGCAAAAACCTGTAAAGCTTATCATTTTTGATTGGGATGGCACTTTATTTGATTCAGTTGGGCAAATTGTGGCGAGTTTGTTGGTGGCTGCAAAAGAATTTGAGCAGCCGTTAACAGCTGATGCTGCGAAAAGTATTATTGGTTTGGGGTTGCCTGAAGTTGCTCAAGTGTTATTTCCTCAAGTTCCAGAGTTACATACTGAAATTTTAAAATGCTATGGTGATCATTATGTTGAGCATTCCAAAGATGATTTGTGGTTCGCTGGCGTTTCTGAAATGTTGCATGATTTAAAAAATCAAAATATCAAATTGGCAGTCGCAACAGGAAAAAGCCGTCGTGGTTTAGATCGTGTTTTGGCTCAGACCCAGAGTCAGAATTTATTTGAGATCACCCGTGCGGCCAGCGAAACCAAATCCAAACCCGATCCATTGATGTTGGCTGAAATTTTAGATTATACTGGAATTCAGGCGGAGCAAGCCATTATGGTGGGTGATACATCTTATGACTTAGAAATGGCACAGAATATTGCTATGCCACGTGTTGGGGTGAGTTATGGGGTACATGCGATTGATGTATTACAGCGTTTTAATCCGCTGACGATCGCGGATAACGTCGATCATTTACATCAGTTTTTAGCTCAACAGCTTAAGGCACCTGAAGTTGCTTAGTTGCTTTTACGCTGTTTGCAGATTGCTCTCAGCGTAAACTTAGATAAAACCAACGAGTTATAATAAAAAAATTGACCATGAGCCGCTCTATTCGATTACTCACTTTATTACAACTTTTACGTGAACAGCGTTATCCCATTACCGCACAATGCTTAGCAGAACATTTGGAGATTAGTGTCCGAAGTGTTTATCGGGATATTGAAAGTTTACGTGACCAAGGTGTTAATATTGAGGGCAGTGCGGGCTTAGGATTTCAGCTGAAAGAAAACTTTTTACTGCCTCCGATGAGTTTGGATGAAACAGAAGTCGAAGCAGTGTTCTTGGCATTGCATTGGTTAAGGTCAGTGCCAGATCCAGCATTGAAAAATGCTGCACATTCAGTTTTGGCCAAACTTAATGCAGTATTGCCCAAGAATAAACAAGAGCTGATTGATGAAACCATGCTTCGGTCTATCAACCATTGGCTTGTGGTTGACGAAAAAATTGTCGAACAAGTACGTCTAGCTATTCGATATCAGGTCAAGATCGAAGTGCATTATTTAGATGAAAAACAAAATATTTCTACCCGTATGCTTTGGCCTTTTGTTTTAGGATATTTCAATGACAAAATGCTGTTGGCTGCATGGTGTGAATTACGTGAAGATTTTCGAAATTTTCGTTTAGATCGTATACAAAAATTAAATGTGACTGAAATCATTTACCCAGAGTTTAAGCGCCATCTTTTTCAGGCATGGTGGCAAAAAGAGCTGCAAAAAAAATCCATGCTAAAAAGCTCCTGACAAAAACTGACACAGCCGCCCTTTATATTCAATACACCACTATAAAGGAATGGAAAAATGGGCTTAAAACTATATAGCAACGCGCAGTCTAGAGGTCTTGTTATTGAATGGCTACTGATTGAGCTGGGGGCTGGATTTGAAAAAATTGAGTTGGCTTATCACACTGAAATGAAGTCGGAATCTTATCTAAACATTAACCCATTTGGCAAAGTACCCACCTTAGTCGATGGCGATGTGGTGATTTATGAAATGCCTGCAATTTGCGCCTATTTGGCAGATAAGTTTTTTGATCAAGGGCTTGCACCAGCGCTGGATGATCCAAAACGTGGTTTGTATTTCCGTTGGTTATTCTTTGCTGCTGGACCGTGGGATGCAGCCACAACGGATCGCGCATTAAAGGTTGAGGTTACCGATGAACAAAAAATGCATATTGGCTATGGAAACTTTCAGGACAGCTATACGGCTTTAATTCAGGGCTTGGAGCAGGCTCAACCTTATCTATGTGGTGAGCAATTTACGGTAGCCGATGTGTTTGTTGGCTCCATGCTATTTTGGCAATTGAAGATGGCAGAGATTGAAAGCCATCCTGCAATTGAAAAGTATCTTAATTCAATCAAAAGCAGAAAAAACTTAAGAAATAATCAAGTGCTTTTTAGCGACTAAATCATCAAGACGATGCAAACTTAGCATGATCTCATACTGGGTTTGTATTGAGGTTTTTAGTCATATTCAAGCGCAGAAAATTATAAAAAACTTTGGAGATTGGATTTTGGTGTTAATCCCACTATTTTTTACTTCTGTTAAATAAAACCTGCAGCAACATTAATACAGATCGCCAAAATCGTCGTGTTAAATCCATATGCCAAAAGGATATGTAGAATATTTAAAACTCGCATTGAGCGAGAAGTGATAGATACATCTGCAGTTTGTGCAGAAGTACCAATGACATAACTAAAATATAAAAATTCAGCATAGGTTGGCTTAGGGGTTTTCGGAAAGTCCAATCCTCCATCCTGTCGATTCTCTACGGCCAAATAAAAGTCATGTGCGTAATGAATAGCAAAAATGGTATGCATAAATAACCATGCAAAAATAATGGTAAAAATCGCTAAAGCGATATGTCCTGCTTTAATTCCAGTCACATCGGGCAAATGTGCCAGTTCAATAATAATGGCAATAAAGCACATGATGAGTGAGAGCACAACCAACAGCAAAATGATCCATTTGCTAGCATCCTGCTGTTGAGCACGCTTTAAAATATGCGCTTGATTGGTTGCCCAGAGCATTTTCATCGTTAGGATGAGATAAATCAAAATGGCAATATTCCAACTGAATAACAAATTGGTTGACCACTGCCAATCTGTACCAAAAGACATCCCCATATATACAACTGCAGTGAGTAGAAAACTAATAAAGAAGTATGGGCGAGACTGTATACCTGATCGAAATTGATGAAATGCACGTCCTATCATGATGGACACCGCCTAAGTTAAAAATTGAGATGTATTTGCGTAAAAAAAATGGACATAAGTTTTATGTGTTTAAGCCGTCCTATTTAAAAAACAATGCTGTGTTAATTTTGGAGCAGTGCTCTTATTCTTGCTCTAAGCGATTGATATCCAAATAAAATACTTTGGTTAATAATTCGATGAACTTTTGTATAGCAACCGAGCCAGCACTTTTTCGATAACTCACATACAAGTCTAGATAGGGCAGTTCAATATCTAAAGGTCGAATGACGGTGTTACTGGTGGTCAATGGCGCAATATAACTCGGCAAAATTGTACAGCCTAAGCCCGCTCCAACTGAGTTGATATTCAGTAAAATATTGTCAGCTTTTTGGACGATATTCAATTCAATATTATTGTGTTTGGCAAATTCTAAAATGGTGTTATGTAAGGTGCTGGATTGTTCTTCGGCAGGGATAATAAAGTCGATAGCATTTAATGCTTTAACAGGGATACGTTCATGCTTTGCTAAAGGATGGTCTTTGGGTAAAAGAACAATTAACGGCTCACGCAGCACAAATTTACTTTCAAATTCTTCATTATGAAAATTGTGTCTGCTAAAGCTGATATCTAGCTCACCCTTTTTCATTGCACGTATTTGTTCAAGGTTATTTAAGTTAAATAACTCAATTTTGAGATCAGGATTTTGTACCCTTAAATTAGGCAATACATAAGGGAAAATTTTCATTTCAGCAACGGGCACAAACCCAATCCTTAACAATTGCTGTTTGGCTTTGGAAACTTGTCTGGCCATCGCAACAGCCTTATCGGCTTGCGCTAAGGTTAAGCGTGCTTGTTCAAGGAAAACAGCGCCTTCTTCGGTAAGTTCAACTTTACGCTTTGTCCGATTTAACAGTCGAACACCGACATCTTCTTCAAGATCTTTGATCTGTTGGCTGAGTGAGGGTTGTGCCGTATAAAGTCTCAGTGCTGCTTTGCTAAAGTTTAGTTCTTCAGCCACAGTAATGAAGTATCTCAGATGTCGTAATTCCATATAACGCGTCCAAAGAATAATCCAAAAAATGTCTTACTAATATTTTATAATAGTATAATCTATAAACAACTGTCAGGTGAAGATGATTATAGTATTTAGAAAATAAATGAACTTTTAAAATTCATTGTTATTTTAATATAGAAAATAACATGGTGAATAATCTATAAAATATCTTAATAAAAATAAAAAATATTTCTCTAAGCTCTAGCCTAGAAGCAATCATTTGTACAAAGTTGAATCAATTTATCTATGGCTCTTGCTTGTCAAAAGCGTACTTGCAGGAATGAAAGAATTGATATCAAGACTTTCATTAATCTACATAATGGCCATATCTCGCCATTAATCTAAAGCGATCCTAATTTATATGAACGAACACTTGAAAAGTGTTTGATTGCACTGGTTTAAGTTGTTTCAATCTGTCTTATAGACATGATTATACTGAGAATTTCATAAAATTGACTTTGAGATTGGGTAAAGTCAGCTTTATGTATCTAGAGATTCTAGAGTTGATGAGAGCGTTCATGCTGATGTTTTTGATATCGCTTTATCTCAAAACGTTTAGACGGATGGCTTCTTTAATTTTAAATGCAAAATTGGAAATGGATTACCTTCAGCATCAAGTTCTGAACGCGCAATTTGTTGGAAGTTATGTTTCTTATAAAACTCCAAAGCACGAATATTTTGTTCGTTGACATCTACTTCATGTGCACCTAACTCAAAAGCTTTTTGAATGAGCATTGAACCGATGCCTTGATCAAAAAAATTAGGGTCAATAAATAACATTTCAATCTTTTGATAAGCCAGTCCCATAAACCCAGCGATTTGACCTTCACGTTCCACATGAAACAACTGCACATGATCAAAATAATGATGCTGAATGATGAGTGTTTTAATTTGTAAAATATGTTGTTCATTTAAAAAGTCATGAGTCGCACGCACAGAAGCTTCCCAAATTTTCAATAATTGTGGATGAGATTGCGACGGAGTATTTAGAATATTGGTTAAATTGGGTTCCATAAAAGATTCACTCAATTGTGAAAAACAACAAAAAATAAAGAAAAATCACAGATAGTTTCGCTAATATGAAGCAGGACAGCTATAAAAATCAAATTGATGTATTTGATGATAAAAAACAGGACAATAAATGTCAGATTCCAACAAAATTGTTGTATATGCAGCACTTTTGGGCAATTTAGCCATTGCTCTGGTTAAGTTTGTTGCCGCCTATATTACAAATAGTTCAGCGATGCTCAGTGAGGCAGTCCATTCTGTCGTAGATACTTTAAATGAAATCTTATTGCTGTATGGTTTAAAAAAATCACAACAGCCTGCAAATTATCATCATCCCTTCGGTTATGGAAGAGAGTTATACTTTTGGGCCTTTATTGTTGCACTGTTGGTTTTTGCTTTAGGTGCGGTAGTTTCAATTTATCAGGGTATTCAACATATTCGTCATCCAGAAGTTATACAATCCCCATTGGTCAACTATGTGGTACTCGGGTTTGCGCTGCTTTGTGAAGGAGCTTCATGGTTTATTGCGTTGAAAACATTTAAAAAGACCAAAGGTCAGATGGGATATTTTGAAGCATTCCGTCGCAGTAAAGATCCGACAACCTTTACTGTTTTATTTGAAGACTCAGCAGCTCTAATTGGCTTAATCATTGCATTGCTTGGAATATTTTGTGCTCAGCAGTTTAATTTACCCGTTTTAGATGGTGTGGCTTCGGTACTGATTGGTGTTGTCTTGGCTATATCAGCCTTGCTTTTGGCAAGGGAAACCAAAGGGTTGTTGATGGGTGAAACAGCAGATCCAAAACTGCGTCATAATGTATTGAAAATTGCTCAAGAAGATCCTGCCGTACATTCAGCAAATGGCGTATTGACTGAACAAATGGGCGCACATCAAGTGATTGCTTCTTTAAGCTTAGAGTTTAAAGATAGTTTAACTTCAGATGATATCGAAGTCTGTGTGAACAGAATTGAAGCAAAGATTAAAAGTATTCATCCTGAAATCGTGGCATTATTCGTGAAGCCACAAACACAGCAAGTATGGCTTGAAAGAATGAAAGGGCGTTTAGAGTAATCATGTCGAAACAAGAGCCAATGGTACGTCTTGAAGATACAACGGTACAAGACAACACAATGCAAAATAAGACTGTTCCATCTCAGCAAGTTCAACAATTGCATTATCGAATTGATACTGAAAATTGTCTGTCACATACATGGTATAAACCTGTATTTAGTGTGATTGGTTCAAATCAGCACAATGGTGAACGGTTCTTTAATGAAGTACGTAAACCACAAGGGCGTAGCCGTTGGGATTTGATGAAATGGCTGGGTACCCGAAAATCATATACTTGGAATGTGGATACCCAAAAAGAATCATCAGAATTCTATGCGGCAACACGCGTATTACCTCAGAATCGACCAGATGCTGATGAACATGATTGGCAAATCTGGTTTGTGAGTCATGCGACTGTACTGGTTCAAATTGGTCCCTATAACTTTTTAACTGATCCTGTTTGGGCCGACTATGTTAGTCCGAAACATGGGCGTGGACCAAAACGTGTGATTCCTGCTGGAATTGCTTTAGAACAATTGCCAGAGATTCATGCAGTTTTACTCAGTCATAATCACTATGACCATATGGATTTAGCCTCTTTAAGATGGCTACACAACAAGTTTGCCATGCCAATCTATACAGGTTTGGGCAATGCCTGTTACTTGCCTAAAGAGTTCCATGTGATTGAGATGGACTGGTGGCAATCTGCATTGTTTAAAAACTTAAAAATTATTTATACCCCAGCACAGCATGGCTCGGGTCGTGGTTTACGTGATCAGAATATTGCATTGTGGGGTGGTTTTTCTGTGGTATCGCAACATGGTCATTTCTTCTTTGCTGGCGATACGGGGTATTCACCGCATTTTAAAGAAATTCAAAAACGGTTAGGTTCACCGCGAATTGCGTTATTGCCAATCGGTGCGTATGAACCAAGAGCGCTAATGAAATATATGCACATGAATCCACAAGATGCTTTTCAGGCGCATTTAGATTTACAAGCCAAGCGTTCTTTGGCAATTCATTACCGTACTTTCCAATTGACGGATGAAGCGCGGGAACAGCCTGAGCAGGATTTACAAAAGGCTATGAAGAATTCATCAAAAATGATTAATCCATTCTACTGTATTCGTGAAGGCCGTAAATTGGTGGTGTAGTGAGTCTTATTGAGCCATAAAAATTGAGAGCGCTAAAAAATTGAGAACACTAAAAATGATAAAAATCTTATCGAGTACTTTGTTGTTTTGCTTGGTGATGAGCTCAGTTGCTGCAAAATCTATAGACCTAACTCAAGCGGCTGGGGCTGATTGTGTTTCAGATAAGCCTTGTGCTGATGGAGATCAGATGACTATGGCAACAGCCGAAGAAGATAGTCCAGCAGCAGATGATACAGAGAGTATCAAACCTCTCAATGAAAAATATGACTTGGAAACGGGTGATGAATGGAAATTAATTCATCAAAATTCAAATAATCAATTTTTTGAAAGTATCACCACAATATCTGATGGGAATCAACTTATTCAAGCTTGGGTTAAAAGTGTGAACCCAAAAAGGCAATACATGATTAATTATTATCAAGTACTGTGTAAGGATCGGACATTTACACGACTTGAGCAGTTTAAAAGTCAGGATGATAAAAACTATAAACTGGTTAAAAAGGTCGAGCATTATCGTCAGACACAACCCTTTAGTCAGGCAGGTGAAATACTTCCAGTTTTGCAAAAGCTGTGTCAGGATTAGGGGGTATTTACCCAGACTAAAAAATAGTGTTGATTCCTGATTGAAAAATCAAGGGAGATGAATAATGAAAATAATCCAAACTTTATTGATGTTACTGGCATTAACTAGTACAGCTTTTGCTGAGACTCAAAATATACAAATTAATCAAAATAATTTTGAGTTGAAAACAGGGATGAATCAAGATGATGTTGATTTATTACGAAAAGATATTGAATTATATCGAGATAATAAAAAGCTGCTCACGCATACAATTTATTCAACCACGGGTGACTGTAGTATTCTCCAGATTGAATTGGGTGATTATGAGATTAAAGATAATAAGATTATTTTTTATAGCTACTGGGCTTCGGGTGATCGGCAGGGACTCTGGACCTATCCTTATGGTGTGCGCAAACAAACCTATACTGTGGATGCAAAGGGTAAAGTGGAATTAGTCAGTGCTGTACTATATGTTGAAGATATTTTGGGTGATCCGCTTAGCACAAACCCAGATGAGGAATACCTTCAATTTTTGCATACCGCTCCCAAAACCAAACAACAACAACGTGCACTGAATGAATATATTCAAACCATGCAAAGTGATTATAAAGGTCGATTTGTGCATGGACAGGAACGAGTGCGCTTAATTCAAGAAGTGAAAAGCAAACTTGCCAAGCAAATTGCGACTGAAACCAAAGGATGGAAAGAGCAGTTTGGTACAAATATGCGAATGTAAGTTTATTCGGCTTTTTGAGCATTGAGAAGTTGAATTGCGACAATAGACAGTGTGGCCATTGCGGTATTCATGATGAAAGGATTAAAACCCCGCGCAAAATAGTGTGGATAAACGATCGCAACAACCAGTAAAAACAACAGCATCGCGATGATATTTAAATAATGCAGAAGCTTTGATTGTCTAAAAATAAGAAATAATCCACCAAATATTATTTCTCCAAATCCTGAGAGTTCAATAAGTCTAGGAATGGGCAACAATTGAATCCCTGTAAATTGCCAAAATTGTTGCTCTTCGATGACTTTATATATAATTTTAGGGATGAGCCCTTGATAAAACCATAATACAGCCAGTGAAATATGAATGGTCAATAAGGCATTCTGAAGTACTTTAGAATTTTGCATCAATGCTATGTTCCAAAAAATGTTTTTTATTTTTAGATGAAGGCAGTAAACACTGTGCAGTTGTACCAAATAAACGATAGCGATTTAAAGCGATTCGGCAATATAGAAAATCTCGGATAAATTTAGGTATCCCGTACCCCATTTTTAAATATGAAAAGGGTGGTCCTAAGCTTTCAATCACTTTTAAAAACGCAGTGGATTCACTATAGGCTTGCCCATTTTTAATCACCAACATGCTATCAAATTGCTCAGTGGGCATTTGGTAATGTCTTAAGATGTCTTGTCCTAAAGGTGATTGCACCGAAGTTAATTTAAATTGTGCCTGTGTATCATATTTGATTAAAAACTTTGCCCAGCCATTACATAACACACAGATTTCATCAAATAAAATGATGTCATGTTGTTGAATTAGCGCTTCAATTTTCTGTTGCATGGCTTTACTCGCAATTGGGAGTTTCTTCAATATAGTGCATTTATACAAAATAAAAAACCGCCCGAAGGCGGTTTCTATTGAATGACTTTTATTGAACTAGACTTATTGAAAACCAGGATGACCTTTACCAGGATCGCTATCCCGTGCAGCTTGTGCATCTGCAACAGTTAAGCCCAAGGCTTTTGCCACGCCTTCACCATACGCTGGATCACATGCATAACAGTTACGGATATGACGATACTTAATAAAATCAAGTGCATCACCCATTGCACCCGCCGTATTATCAAACAGTGCTTGTTTTTGCGTATCATTCATTAAATTGAATAAAGCGCGTGGTTGGCTGAAATAATCCGAATCATCTTGGCGGAAATCCCAATAATCTGCATCACCACTGATTTTTAATGGTGGTTCTTTAAACTGAGCTTGTTCTTGCCATTGGCTGAAACTGTTCGGTTCATAGTGTGGTAAACCGCCATAGTTTGCATCGACACGGCCTTGACCATCACGGTGATTAGAGTGAACAGGGCAACGTGCAGCATTGACAGGAATTTGTTGATAATTCACACCCAAACGGTAGCGTTGAGCATCGGCATAGTTAAATAATCGCGCTTGCAACATACGGTCAGGTGAAACACTAATACCTGGAACTAAATTGCTTGGTGCAAAAGCTGATTGTTCTACATCAAGGAAGAAGTTTTCAGGATTTTTATTCAGCTCAAACTCACCCACATCAATCAGTGGATAATCTGCATGAGGCCAAACTTTGGTAAGGTCAAATGGATGATAAGGGACTTTCTCTGCATCTGTTTCAGGCATGACTTGAATTTGAAGCTTCCACTTTGGGAAGTTACCATTTTCAATCGAATCAAATAAATCACGTTGATTACTTTCACGATCTTTAGCAACAACCGCTTCCGCTTCAGCATCGGTTAAATTTTCAATGCCTTGTTGGGTGCGGAAATGAAATTTGACCCAAAAACGTTCATTGTTTGCATTGATAAAGCTGTACGTATGACTACCAAAACCATGCATATGGCGGAAGCTTTTTGGAATACCACGATCAGACATCACAATCGTCACCTGATGCAAAGCTTCAGGTAATAACGTCCAAAAATCCCAGTTGTTGGTTGCACTACGTAGATTGGTTTTGGGGTCGCGTTTTACGGCTTTATTTAAATCTGGGAATTTACGTGGATCACGCATGAAAAAGACGGGAGTGTTGTTCCCAACGAGATCCCAGTTTCCTTCTTCGGTATAGAACTTGAGTGCAAAACCACGAATATCTCGTTCTGCATCTGCTGCACCACGTTCACCAGCTACGGTGGTGAAGCGTGCAAACATTTCCGTTTGTTTGCCAATCTGTGAGAATATTTTAGCGCGTGTGTACTGGGTAATATCGTGAGTTACGGTAAATGTACCAAAAGCACCTGAACCTTTTGCATGCATTCTGCGCTCAGGAATAACCTCGCGTGCAAAGTTGGCCAGTTTCTCGTTTAACCATAAATCTTGTGCCAGTAGAGGACCACGTGCGCCTGCCGTTAAACTATTTTGGTTGTCTACAACAGGTGCACCAAAAGCCGTTGTCAGGTGGGTTACAGGACATTTTTTTGAGTCTTGGCTCATTCTATTTCTCCATTTTTAATTAATCATGTATTCATTTTTGAATAGATGGAATAGATAAAGAATATTCGCTATTACATGACATTAACCGTAATTGAAAAACCAATATAGTGCACAATTGTTAAATCTAATTGATCTAAAAATAAATGATTTGTCATTTATTTTTAGAAACAACTTACCGGTCTTTATCTGCTTTAAAATACTGTTGTTTAAGGAAGAGCAAGCAACGTTTTAAAGCGATAACTTTACTTTAGAGTGATTTTTTATATTTGTAAAATTGATAAAAATATTGTTATTGATTTGTTTTGGCGATTAATGGGGCAGAGCTCTGCGTACTGATAGGTAAAATAATAATTCAGCTTTTATTTACAATAATAATGATGGTTTAAAATATAAAAAAATAAAAATCAACAGCTTGTGTTTTTTGGTGAAAATGGACTTGGATACAACCAACTTGTCTTCATCCATTTGAGAATATTTTGCAGAGCGAAAATTGATTGCATTCAATTTTAGAAAATCTGTTTTTTAATACATATAACGCTATTTATAATTTGAACCATATCCGCCTCCAAAACTTTCCAATCCTTAAACTCAGGTTCGATCAGCAATGTCTGCGAGACAACACCATAGCAAATTCGTTGTACATTTAGACTCATTTGTTTAAGTTTTTCATCATCCTGAATAAAAGGTTTCAGCATGTTTTGCCACATCTCTACCATCATGGCATAACTTTTTTGATACGTTTCAATACTGGAAACCTGTCGTTCTAATAAGAAAGACTGGGCCCATAAAAATTGTTGTGTTTGAATTTGCTCAAGTTGAAAATGAATAATTTGCTGTAAATAGCTTTGAAAATCTGATTTTGTGGATAAGTCATACACGCTTTGTGCATAACTTTTTAAGACTTCTGCATTGCTTTTTACATGTTGGTGAATGGTTAAAGCAATCAAATCTTCTTTTTTAGAAAAATACTCATAGAACGTCCCTAAACCCACACCAGCAAGATCAGTAATTTCACGAATGGTAATTTTATTGGCAGGATGTTCATGTAAAAGCCGAACAAAACTTTCCATCAACGCTTCTTGCGTGATACGTGCCCTTGATTGGCGGGGTTTACGACGCACATTGATTGCAGGTAAAGCCATAAAAATAATCCGAACATCCTTGAAGGTATTTTCTTCTATACTGAATGCAATTGGTAAAAACAACAAGACAGGAATTCAGGATGAACACAGCAGAGAATTGGCAAACACATGAAATCAGCAATCAGTTTGACGAACTGCAAAACTATAATTTATTGACTACAGATCAAGTCTTACAAGAAATTTTGCAACGTTATGGCAGTCAGGATCAGCAATGCCTAACTGAGTTTTCAAAGATTGCGGGTTCTACTGAATATTATGAATATGCCGATTTGGCCAATCGACATACTCCTGAATTACATAGTTTTGATGCTCGTGGTCGCCGTAAAGATTTTCTAGAGTTTCATCCTGCATGGCATAAATGGATGCGGCTAAATCGACAATTTGACACACACGCACATCCATTTAATCATCCACAATCAAGTTCAAAATGGGTCGATTGGGCGGCTCGATTTTTCCTGAGTGGACAAGTCGAGTGTGGCAATCTATGCCCTAATTCTATGACGCTAGGTAGTATTCCCTTAATTCAAAATGAACCTGAGTTGTGGGCAAAAGTTGGTGAAAAGCTCTTATCGACTGAATACGATGAACGTGACATTCCTATTTCTCAGAAAAAATCAATTTGGTTAGGTATGGGGATGACGGAAAAGCAGGGCGGGTCAGATGTGCGCGCTAATGAAACACGGGCTGTTCCTGTAGCTGAGTCAGGACGTGGGCAAGCATATCTATTGACAGGACATAAATGGTTCTTTTCCGCACCAATGTGTGACGCACATTTAGTCGTGGCAAAAACTGAACAAGATGGATTGGCCTGCTTTTTTGTACCACGTTGGCTAGAAGATGGGACAAAAAATCCGGTTCAAGTACAACGACTCAAAGATAAAGTGGGTAATCGCAGTAATTCAAGCTCAGAAGTTGAATTTAAAAATGCTTGGGGCATTATGATCGGTGAAGCTGGGCGCGGGATTCCCACGATTATTGAAATGGCAAACTATACACGTTTGACCTGTTCAGTCGGTTCAAGTGCGATGTTACGTCAGGCTTTGGTGCAATGTATTGCCTATACCCGTCAGCGTAAGGCCTTTGGTAAACATTTGGCGGAACAACCGTTGATGCAAGCGGTATTGGCGGATTTAGCTTTGGAAACAGAAGCAGCCATGCAATTGAGTTTTCATCTTGCGCATTGCTATGAGAGTGATGATGAATTATCTCTGGCATGGAGACGAATCATGACACCAGCAGCAAAGTTCTGGGTGTGTAAGCGTGCCGTGGAGTTGACAGGTGAGATGATGGAAGTCTTCGGTGGCAATGGTTATGTCGATACAGGAATCATGGCACGTATTTTTAAAGAAGCCCCTGTAAACACCATTTGGGAAGGCTCTGGTAATGTGATGTGCTTGGATGTATTACGTGCAATTCAACGTGACCGTGAATCAATTGAAGTCTTATTTAAATCATTTGCACAAGTTGCATCTCAAGATCCAATTTTACAAGATGAATTACAAGCTTTATTTAAATTATTTAATGGCTTACAAGCAGATGAATTGCAATTTATGGCACGTAGCTTAGTCAGTCGTTTGGTTATCTTGGCACAAGCTATTTTGCTGAAACAATATGCACCAGATTTTGTTGCGGATGCTTTTATTGCAACACGTTATAGTGCGTTTTATGGACGCGTGGTCGGAATGTTAGATGCACAAGCTGTGGATGTAAAACGTTTGTTAGATAGAGCTTTAGCTTAATCCCTTCGAAAATGCAAAAGCGGCATTATGTAAATAATGCCGCTTTTTTTTAAGCCACTTTTATCAAAGTTCAAGCTTGGGATGTGTGATCGAAATTACTTTTGTTTTTTAAGCTTTTTTTTGAGCTTTTTCAATTTACCTTCGTGTTTGGAGATTTTTTCCAAACGTGCTTTGATTTTCTGTTTTAAAGATTTAACTTGCTTAGACATCATGTTACTCCTTAGTTTGAGTATCCGTTGGCTGATGTTTTTTGATAAAACTACGGATAAATTTTCTTAACTCACGTGCTGCACTGGTATCCATCGTTTCACAGAGTTGTAAAAACTGGCCACGCTCAGCACTGTTAATGCGAATTAAGAGTTGCCCATCTTTTTTATTCACCTTTGTCTTTTTGGGTAATTCAGCCATGACGTATTTATCCCCAAAGGTGATAATCCAAAAAAATGTATATACAATATATATGCATTTTTTGGGTTTGGCAAATTTATATTGTTG
>Ga0256903_1000008_pt1 | contig 54453 bp, 54 predicted proteins | sample MC6MC0741MT_FD_190195 | JGI IMG/M metagenome (GOLD analysis project Ga0256903, IMG submission 190195) | Metatranscriptome of enriched soil aggregate microbial communities from Iowa State University, Ames, United States - MC6-MC0741-MT... | ecosystem: Environmental > Terrestrial > Soil >... | reverse complement strand
GCCAATGGAACAGCTGAAACCTTGCAATACCTAACATTTGATATGGGAAAGCAAAAAATATTCGAGTTTTTCAGCTTGTTGGGCTAATTTATATTTTCAAGTCGCTTATGCGTTTATTGAAATGAATGATCTAAAAAATGCTCAAGTTAAGTTAAAACGTGCTTTAACGCTATCACCTTTCAATAGGGAGTATTTAAAAGAGGCAGGCTTTATTCAGCAAGCACAAAAGCTGTGGCAAGCGTCATTGGAAAGTTTTAAAGTTGCTGAACAGCATCTGTATTTGCTTGAGCCTGAAGAAAAAAGATTGGCGATTCAACAGAGGGTAAGATGCAGTTTAGGGGTGAGTTTGATTGAATTAAATCAACAGGATGAAGCTACTCAATATTTTATAAAGTCTTAAAGCTTGATCCCTCGAACGCAAAAGCATGTAATGAATTAAAGTACACTGAGGAGTTAAATAAAAAAGGTCATGTTGCCAAGCAGCCAATTGGTCGCGTCTAAATCGCGCTTTTTAAAGTCATCTTTAGAGTAGCAATTTTTAACTAACAAAAATTTATTTTGTGATAAATTACACATTATTGATTATGGTTAAACGTGGTATTCAAGCATGAAATCTAAACTTCTCATCGCAATGACGACTTTGTCTATTTCATGCTTTAGTTTTGCTGAAACGCAGTCCACTTCGACCAACACTGCGCTAAAACCGTTGAGTGGCGTACGCGTATCGATGCAACGTATGCTCAAGTCGAGTGAAGGTCGATACTTTATGAACCTTTATGCGGGGGTTGCTCATCCGCATGGTGTGTTGACCGATTTAATGGATGGTACAACAACAGATTTTAAAGGGACACAAAAAGCTGATCAGTTGGATTTAAAGTCGATCACTGCTGATTCAGATTCTTCTGCAAATGGTAGTGATCAATTAACTGGTTTATTGAATGCAAATACAGGCGTGTTTAAAGCAGCATTGTTAAAGAAACCAAATACTGCTTGGCAGTCGATACAATTTGAGCCTGCTTTTAAAGTCACCAATAAACCTGTTTTTATCTTTAAATTTTATGGTCAGGATGATGCTAATAGTCCTTATGGAAAAACCTTAAAACGTGTTGATGTATTAAATAAAACTAATAATACAGTGGTACAGAGCTTGTCAGGTTTTAGCGGTTATCCAAACAGTATTGGCTATATGGATATTAATTTTGATGGTTATTATGATGTCATTGTGTCGGACTTGTCACAAGGTCGCACAGTTGATGATAAACGCTATATTTACTGGATGTACAATCCGAAAACACAGCAATTTCAACGTTCTCCGCAACTGGAAAAAATTGTTGGTTTCCCAAGTTTACATGGTGAAAAACAACAAATTGATTTTGGTAATGGACAGCTTTATCAAGTTCAGAATGGTTTGTTAAATCGTATTGCTATACAAAACTGATTTTGTTGTTACAAGCACAATGATAGATTTTACAAGGCTAAGTTTTAAAGCGAGGCTTAGTGAAATCCATATTTGTTATTGGATTTGAATAAATATTTGAACTAAGTTTTTAATTCAATTTTGTCGCGTTGTTGAGTTGTTGGATATATTTCACAATCATTTGTTTTTCTGATTCTCCTCCTTTTTTAGTTGCATAGTGCTTTAAGGCCTGTGGGCAATATTGTTGCGCTTTTTGATAATTATAAACTCGATCTTCTGGTTCAGCGTAGGCATGGCATAGATGGAAAGTAGATTCAGTTTGTCCTAAGTCCGATGCTGTATGCCAAAGTGTTAGTGCTCTTTGACGATTTTGGGTTACACCAAATCCATAAAATAATAAAAAGCCTAGATTATTCATGCTGTCAATTTGGAGCTGATTAAATTTTGCATTTACGGGTCTAATTTGAATTGTTTTCGCCCATTGGGTGGCGGCTAAGGAAAATTCTTGATTTCTATAATGGCACGTCCCTGTAAAGAAGTGTTGTGTTATGGAAGACTCTTGCTTAAGTTGTAAAGTGCTGATCGAACAGTCTTCTTTTGCAAAGCAATTTGTAGTCAATAAAATGCTGGAAAGCATTGATGTATATACATAAATTTTCATGAGTTTTACTTTTTAAGTGTGTAATATTCTAAGGAGTAAGCTGAGTACATGTCATATTGTAAAAGAAACGTCACGAAATAATCATTAAAATGTCAAAAACTTAGCCTAATCTATTCAAAAATGAAGAGATTAGGTATCGTATGAATAAACCGTACGCGAACACCTTGCAATTTAAACAACAAGATTTTCCCGATAACTTTAAATTTTATTTTAATCCAAACAAGAAAAAAATCGATACGAATAAAGACCAGCTTATTCGTGACTTATCCCGACCTCGACTAAAAATTGCAATCGTGACTGAAACATGGCCACCAGAAATCAATGGTGTTGCTTTGTCTTTAATGCAACTGTGTAAAGGCTTACAAAACCAAGGCCATAAAATATTACTAATTCGCCCTGCACAAAAGACCCAATGTCAAGACTTTAGCCCAAATAAAGAGTGTTTGGTGACTGGGCAATCAATTCCGAAATATCCAGACATGAAGTTTGGCTGGCCCCAATTTCTAAAAGTCTCTCAAGCGATTTCAGCATTTTCACCTGATGTGGTGCATATCGTGACTGAAGGGCCTTTAGGATTTACTGCGCTGCATGCGGCAAAGACACGACGAATTCCGGTATCAAGTGGTTTTCATTCACAATTCCAAGAATTTAGCCGTTTCTTTGATTTAGCATTCTTGGTCAAACCAATTCAAAGTTATTTGAGATGGTTCCATAACGCAACGCAACTGACCTGTGTGCCAAGCCGTGATACAGAACAAGCATTACGTGAGTTTGGTGTGACCTGTCCATTGGTTGTGGTCGGGCGAGGAATTGATACTGAACGGTTTTCATCACAACGCTACTCCGAACAGTTGAGACAACAGTGGGGTGCAGATGAAGACACCACAGTCTTGATCTATGTTGGGCGTTTGTCTTCTGAAAAAGAAGTCAATGTGGTAATTGATGCCTATTCTGAACTGCGACAACAAGCACAACGAAAAGTAAAGTTGGTGCTGGTAGGGCATGGTCCAGATCGTGGTCGTTTAGAAAAAATGCCCGGTGCTGAACATGTGATTTTTATGGGCAGTCTAACTGGCACACAACTTGCTGAAGCCTATGCGAGTGCAAATGTTTTTGTTTTTGCAAGTCAAGTAGAAACCTTTGGGAATGTCGTTATCGAAGCGATGGCGAGTGGTTTACCGATTATTGCTTATGACTATGCCTGTGCTCAACTTCATGGCAGACATGCACAGAATGGCTGGTTATGTCCAATTGGAGACATCAAGCAATTCACTCAACATGTATTAGATATTCCAGATAACAGCACACTCAAACGTTTCGGGCAACAAGCGATGCATGATGTGCAAAGCATCGGATGGCAACATCCCGTACAACAATTCGAAGAAGCACTATACCAGGTAACGCAGTATGCAAAACGACTGACCTAGTTCATCTCAAATAATGAGAGGAGAGTGGAAAATGAATTTTAAAAATACCAAAATAAAAATGCTCGATCTCGACCTTAGAGGTTGTTTATATCTCAATAATTTATCGCATACCCAAAGTATTGCGACGTTCTTTAAAACTGTGAGCCGTTTGGGAGATGGTCCTTTCTGGTGCGCAATGTTGGTTCTGATTTGGCTACAAAAAAGCTGGATCTATGGTCTGCAACTTCTTTATGTCGTTGTTATGGGGCTTTTAGGAACAGGAATTTATAAGTTCTTAAAGCATAAAACAGTGCGACCACGACCTTATCAAGTTCATCAAGTCATTATTCTGGGTGAACGACCATTGGATCATTTTAGCTTTCCGTCAGGTCATACGTTACATGCGGTCATGGTCACAATTGTGTTTGGTTATATTCAGCCAGTGATGTTGTTCATTATGATGCCTTTTACCATTCTTGTGGCGTTATCGCGGATGGTTTTAGGTCTGCATTATCCAAGCGATGTCATTGTTGGCGCACTGATTGGTGCAAGTGTCGCGAGTTTGATTGTGTTAAGCGCACCATATTTAGGAGTGATGTTATGATGGTTTACTTACTGCTGGTCTGTAATTTTATTTTTAAAGAATCTGATGATTTTGATCATCAAGGTTTTAACTTTGAATAACTGACTCAATTCAATCCGTCTTGTAAATTAAACGCTTGAATCCGTGGTGAATCTTGTAAATGTCTAGAATGATTTATTTCTGAATGAATTGAGATTTGATACAGTAGCAGAATTAAATTGAGCAAAGGAAGACCTGATATGGGCTTACGTTGGACAGATACAATTGATATCGCAATTGAACTCAGTGAAGCGCATCCAGATGTGGATCCACAATGGGTGCGTTTTACCGATATGCATGCATGGATTTGTGCATTGCCAGAATTTAGTGATGATCCAACCAAATCGACTGAAGGTCTGCTAGAAGCCATTCAAATGGCATGGATTGATGAAGCGAATTAATGGCTTGAGATGTTGCTGAATGATGCTAAACGTCACAGCGCATCGAAAAATCCAAATTTTTTACAGATTAAAAGCAGAAAATTGTTCATTATTCGGTATAATGCGCCCAAATTTTCGTGTCAATTTGACTAAAGGAGCCACTCATGGCTATTGAACGTACTTTATCTATCGTAAAACCAGATGCAGTTGCTAAAAACCACATTGGTGACATCTTTGCTCGTTTCGAAAAAGCTGGTCTTAAAATCGTTGCGACTAAAATGAAACACCTTTCTAAAGCAGAAGCTGAAGGTTTCTATGCTGAGCATAAAGAACGTGGTTTCTTTGGTGACCTTGTTGCATTCATGACTTCTGGTCCTGTTGTAGTATCTGTTCTTGAAGGTGAAAACGCAGTTCTTGCTCACCGTGAAATTCTTGGTGCTACAAACCCTAAAGAAGCTGCTCCTGGTACAATCCGTGCAGATTTCGCTGTAAGCATCGATGAAAATGCTGCGCATGGTTCTGACTCAGTTGCATCTGCTGACCGTGAAGTAAATTACTTCTTCGCTCAAACTGAAGTTTGCCCACGTACTCGTTAATTCGACGTATCTAAGGGTCTTTTTTTCTACACGAATAAATCTCCGATTTATGAATTGATAACAGACCCGAAACCAGATAGGTGATATACTACTTGTCTGGTTTTTTTATTTTTGTTGCTTTATTTGGCTAAATATTGGTCAATATGTTTTATTACTACGGCATGATTTAGGTAATCCCCATGAATTCTGAAGTTGTCGCTTCATCGTTAAATCTAGATGAACAGCAGCCTGCATCATCAAAATCTGCACAGGCTGATCGTATTCAGACTGCAAATGTGCAGAAAGTGAATTTACTTGGCATGTCACGTCCGCAATTGGAAAAATTCTTCGAAGAAATCGGCGAGAAAAAATTCCGTGCTGGGCAGGTAATGAAATGGATGCATCAATTTTTTATCACTGATTTTGCTGAAATGACCAATATTTCAGGAAAGTTGCGTGAAAAACTAGAAAGAATTTGTGAAATCAAAGCGCCGGAAGTAGTGCATCGTAACTATTCGAAAGATGGAACCCGTAAGTGGGTATTCCGTGTTGGTGATGGTGCGGGCTCTTTGGTTGAAACGGTATTGATTCCGGCAGAAGATAAAACAGGTTTACGTAAAACACTGTGTATTTCATCACAAGTGGGCTGTGCTTTAGATTGCTCATTTTGTTCAACTGGAAAACAAGGTTTTCAGCGTGATTTAACCCCTGACGAGATCATTGGACAGTTATGGGTGGCCAACTATTCTTATATGGAAGAAGTACCTGTTGCTGAACGTGAGCGCTCGGTAACCAATGTGGTGATGATGGGAATGGGTGAGCCATTACTCAATTATGACGCTGTATTGAGCTCAATGAATATCATGTTAGATGATTTTGCTTACGGAATGTCTAAACGTCGAGTTACATTATCAACCTCAGGTGTTGTACCCAAAATTGACCAATTGGCACAAGATATAGATGTGGCTTTGGCGATTTCTTTACATGCGCCAAATGATGAATTACGTAATGAATTGGTGCCGATTAATAAAAAATATCCATTAGCACAATTAATTGCTGCATGTCAGCGTTATATTGCCAAAGATGGTAATGAAAGTTCTCGTAAACATGTCACCATTGAATATGTAATGTTGGAGGGTGTGAATGATCATCCTGAACATGCACAGCAAATGATTAAGTTACTGAAAAACTTACCAAGTAAAATTAATTTAATTCCATTCAATCCGTTTCCGCATGCGCCATATGGCCGTTCAAGTCGAAATCGTATTATTTCTTTCCAAAAAACTTTGTCTGATGCAGGTTTTGTGTGTACGATTCGTCAGACACGTGGTGATGATATTGATGCGGCGTGTGGGCAGTTGGTCGGGCAAGTGGCAGATCGTACCCGTCGTGCAGAGCAGTGGAAAAAGAAAGTTGCTGAACGTGGTGAGATTATCCGTTCATAAGCTTAAAGATTTGTAGGCATACATTTATATCAACAAATAAGCAGGGGCTGACTTTGAGAAAATCGATGTATCAAAAAGCAGTTGTAATATTGGCAATTGGTTTATCTGCATTGGTCGTACAGGGTTGTCAAACGACAAATTCAGACACAATAATAAAAAAAGATCCTGAAAAAGCCGTTAAAGTACGTACTCAGCTTGCTGCTGAATATATCCGAACAGGTGATTTAGATGCTGCAAAACGTGCATTAGATCAAGCTTTAGAAACTGATTCACGTGATTCAGCGGCAAATATGATGATGGGTGTCTTACTGCAACAAGAAGGAAGTAAGATTAGTCTGGAAAAAGCGGATGGCTATTTTAAGCGTGCGATTTCCAGTGACTCAAAAAATGCACAAGCTCGTAATAATTATGGAACATATTTATTTGTTACTGAGCGCTATAATGATGCGATAGAACAGTTGAGTATAGCTGGTACTACGCTTGGTTATGACCAACGTTACAAGGCTTTAGAAAATCTAGGTCGAGTTTATTTAAAAGTAGGTGATGTGGCAAATGCTGAAAAAGCATTCAAACAAGCTTTACAAGTCAATCGCGATTCGATTATTTCTCTGGTAGAGTTATCAGAGATTTTCTATTTGCAACAAAAAAGTGTACAAGCAAGTCAACTCTATGAGCAATATGTTCGTTTAGTAGGTCAGGACAAACAAGGTGCTAGAGCACTTTGGATTGGTTTACGTATTGCACGTGCCAATAATGATCAGATGGGAATGCAAGTGTTAGTGAACCAACTACGTGCATTATTCCCGGACAGTAAAGAATATCAACGTTATCTGCAATTACAGTACAGTACTGAGGCCGTATGGAAGTAAATCCTAATTCACAGCAACCTACAGGTTCAAACGTAGCATCTAATGGCTTAGGAAATGTTCAACGTCCAGGTGAGTACTTGCGTCAAATTCGAGTCTCCAAGAACCTAGACATTAAAGATGTTGCAAACGAACTAAAAATGCCTGTAAAAACCTTACAAGCATTGGAACAAGATGAGTATAAGTCTTTGCCAGAAGCAACCTTTATTAAAGGTTATTATCGTTCATATGCCAAGTTTTTAGGTGTTGATGCAACAGTAGTCATTCAGCGTTTTGATGAAATTTATCAAAATGATACAGGGCTTTTACCAAATCATGCATTGAACAATTCCCCAATCAAAATTATGGGGAAACTACCTGGCTCAAACAGTGATCGTAATAAAAAGTGGCTAAAGCGAATTTTAATTGCCATTGTTGCGATTGCTGTGATTTGGGCTGTGATTGCTGGAATTCAAAAAATAACATCGGGTAAAAGTACTGATGTAGATAGCAAACCACAAGAATCAGAAGTAGAAGTGTTGAATTTAAACAATGCTACAGCAACTTCAGGTGATCAAATGGTGTTGAATTTCAGTCATCCTACTTCTGTACATATCGTAGATAGTACAGGAAAAGTTTTGGCGACTGGTCGTCAGTCGGCTGCTTTAACTGTCAATGGCCAATCACCATTCCAAATTCGTCTTGATGATGCAACTGCTGTGTCATTAAGCCTTAATAATGAACAGATTTCATTGTCTCCATATACAGTGAACGGAAAAGCAGAATTCCGTTTGTCACGTTAATGGGCAAGAGTAGATAAGATCATGATTGAGAATCCAATCAAGCGCCGTCCCACTCGTAAAATACGTGTAGGTTCGGTGTATGTCGGTGGTGATGCACCTATCAGTATTCAAAGTATGACCAATACTGAAACCTGTGATGTAGATGCAACAGTTGCGCAGATTCAACGCTGTGCGGATGTGGGTGCGGACATCATGCGTGTTTCTGTACCGACTATGGAAGCTGCTGAAGCTTTTGGTGAAATTCGTAAACGTGTCACTGTACCATTGGTTGCAGATATTCATTTCGATTATAAGATCGCTTTGAAAGTTGCCGATATGGGTGCGGATTGTTTACGAATCAATCCGGGTAATATTGGTTCTGAAGCTAAGATTCGTGAAGTTGTTGCAGCTGCACGTCATCATGATATTTCCATGCGTATTGGTGTCAATGCAGGGTCTTTAGAAAAAGATATCCAAAAGAAATATGGTGAACCAACAGGTCAGGCTTTACTTGAATCTGCAATGCGTCATATCGATATATTGGATCGTTTAAATTTCCATGAGTTTAAAATTTCAGTAAAAGCATCAAATGTATTTTTAACAATGGATGCTTATCGCTTATTATCTGCTCAAATTGATAATCCATTACATTTAGGTGTAACTGAAGCTGGGATTTATCGTACCGGTTCAGTGAAATCTGCGATTGCTTTAGGTGGTTTGCTGTTGGATGGCATTGGTGACACCATGCGTATATCATTGGCAGCTGAGCCTGAAGAAGAAGTAAAAATTGGTTTTGATATTTTAAAATCTCTGAGCCTTCGGTCAAATGGGATTAACTTTATTGCTTGTCCAAGCTGTTCACGTCAAGAGTTTAACGTGATTAAAGTGATGCAGGCTTTAGAGGAGCGTTTAGAAGATATTCGTACACCAATGGATGTGTCTGTCATTGGTTGTAAAGTCAACGGTCCGGGTGAAGCAAAAGAAGCTGATATTGGTATAGTCGGTGCAAGTCCGCGCTCACTCGTGTATCGTAATGGCGAAAAGAGTCACTTAATAGATACAAATCAGTTGGTTGATGAAATCGAAACCATGGTTCGTCAACGTGTTCAAGAGCTTGAAAAAGCTAAAGCTAAAGAGATTATTCGTAGTTCATCATGAGTTCAATTGTCGCAATTAAAGGTTTTAATGACTTTCTTCCATCGCAAACACCTGCGTGGAGACGTCTTGAGCAGCACTTAGCATCGCTTATGGATGCATACGGTTATCAGCAAATCCGTTTGCCAGTGGTTGAACATACCAACTTATTTAAGCGTTCAATTGGTGATGCCACTGATATCGTTGAGAAAGAAATGTACACTTTCTTCGATAAGGGTAATCCACCTGAATCTTTAACTTTGCGTCCAGAAGGCACAGCGGGTTGTGTACGTGCGATGTTGGAACATAACTTACTCCGTGGTGCAAATCCGCGTGTGTGGTATGTTGGGCCGATGTTCCGTTATGAAAAACCGCAAAAAGGTCGTTATCGTCAGTTTCACCAATTTGGTGTGGAAACTTTCGGTGTGGCCACACCTGATCAAGATGCTGAACTGATTCTTATGACTGCACGTTTATGGAAACGCATGGGTGTTGCGGATAAAGTTCAACTTGAATTGAATACGTTGGGGGAGTCTGATGAACGTGCAGAGTATCGTGCTGCGTTGGTTGAGTTCCTTACTGCACATCACGCTGATTTGGATGAAGATTCACAACGTCGTTTAACCACCAATCCATTACGAATTTTAGATTCAAAAGATATTCGAACTCAGCAAATTCTTGAAAATGCACCAAAATTGCATGATTTCTTAAAAGAAGAAAGTTTGAATCATTTTGCTCAATTGCAACAGTATTTAACTAATGCGGGTATTGAGTTTGTCATCAATCAAAAATTAGTGCGCGGTTTAGACTATTACAACAAAACTGTTTTTGAATGGACAACCACACATTTAGGTTCTCAAGGAACAGTATGTGCGGGTGGTCGTTATGATGGTTTGGTTGGACAGCTTAAAGGTAAGCCGGATCAATCTGTGCCCGCAGTTGGTTTTGCCATGGGTATGGAGCGTTTATTATTGCTTCTTGAACAAGTTGAAGATAATACGCCAGTGCGTGAATGCGAGTTATTCTTGGTATCAGATCCAGCAACACAAGGTCAGGCTTTGGTATTGGCTGAACAAATTCGTGATCAACTTGAAGCTCTAAATAGTACAATTCGTTTGAAAACAGGTTCACAGGGTTCAATGAAGAGTCAAATGAAGAAAGCAGATCAATCTGGTGCTATCTATGCTTTGATCTTTGGAGAGCGTGAGGCTGAAGCACTACAAGTTTTAGTCAAAGAACTTGCGACAGCAGAACAATATGAAATTAAGGTCACTGAAATTGTGCCTTTCTTCATAGAAAAATTTTCGTCAAAATAAGCCGATAATCATAAGGAAAAGGGGAGTCAAATGAGTGCAATGACTGATGATGAGCAACTGGATAGTGTGAAGTCATTTTTTAAGAAATATGGCTCAGCTATGGTGACAGGTGTCCTCATTGCATTGATTGCCTTTTTCGGTTGGGAATATTGGCAAAAGAAAACTCTAGCTGAAAATCAAAATGAGACAGCCAAAGTTCAGCAATTGATGGATGAGGCGAGAGCAGCTAATGGGGATGCTAAAGTTACTGCAGCTTTAGTCGCATCAGCAGATAAAATTGTGAAAGATAATCCTGATTCAGTTCAAGCGATCCAAGCACAAATTGTCATGGCAAAAGTTGCTTACGATAAAAATGATTATGCATTGGCTGAGCGTGAACTCAAAAAAGTTGAAAATTCTAAAATTAAAGATGCTGGTTTGTTACAAGTTGTAAAAATAAAACTTGCCGATGCACAATTGGCGCAAAAGAAGTTTGATGAAGCTTTGAAAACCTTGTCAGCTGTGAATGATCCTGCTTTTCAGGCCAGTGCTGACGAGTTGAAAGGTGATATTTATGTGGCAAAAAATGACACCGAAAATGCAAAAAAATCGTATCAAGCAGCATGGAATGCGGTCGTTGAACGTAAACAAGAACGTCAAATTTTACAAATTAAACTCGAAAGTGTTGGCGTATTAGTAGAAGATCCTGATCTTGAACGCCCAATTTTAGCAACACAAGTGGATGAGTCTTAATGGATAGAAATTTTAAAATACCTTTTGCTTTAGCAATCTTATCAATCGCTTTAATCGGCTGTTCAAGTAATAAGACGAAAGAAGTGAAGATTAAGCCTAATCCACTGCCTAAAGTTGCACAAGCCTCGAGCTTGGTTCAAGTATTTTCGACCAGTGTATCTTCGACCAGCAGTGAAGATGCATTACGTCTACGTTTAGATACAGACAATGGTGTTGTGTTTGCTTTAGATCCAAAAGGCGAAGTGGCTGCCTATAAAGGTAAACAGCGTCTATGGAATGCTAAAGTGACCAAAGACGGCTTAAGTTCTGGTGTTGAAGCGGCAGATGGTGTGGTTATTGTGGGTAACCAAAAAGGGCATGTTTTTGCATTAGATCAAGCGACAGGTGGGACCAAATGGTCTGCGCAATTGTCGGGAGCAATTATCAGTTCTGCTTTAATTCAGTCTGGTCGTGTGATTGTGGTTGCAAATGACGGTACAGTTTATGCCTTAGATGTTGCGACAGGTCAGCAAGCGTGGACTTATAAATTACCAAGCGCTTCATTTAGCTTAAGAGGCCAAGCCACTCCAGTTAGTCTAGATCCACGTACAGTGCTTATCGGTACCTCTACTGGCTATATTTTTGCAATAGATAGCCTTGCGGGTGTACCGCGTTTACAACGTCGTGTTGCGGTATCTGAAGGGCGTTCTGATATTCAGCGTTTGATTGATGTGGACAGTGAGCCTGTTGTTTCAGGACAGTATGTGGTTACGACAAGTTTCCAAGGTCAAGTCACTGTTCTAGATTTGGCTTCACAACGCGTTTTGTGGAGTGAAAACTCAAGCAGTATCAACCGTCCAGAAGTGACTGATGGTAAAGTCATCGTATCGCAAACTGATGGTCAGATTATTGCTTATGACTTGATTACAGGTCAGCAACTTTGGAAAAATGAGCAACTGCTCAATCGTAACTTAAGCAACCCTGTATTGCTCGGTTCAAATCTTGTTGTGGGTGATTTAGATGGTTATTTACATCAAATTGATCCAAATACTGGAACAACTTTAGGGCGTGCTAAAACCAGTGGTGAAGTCCGTACTTTGAGAGTGATTGACAATCAAGTTTATGTTTCGACACGCAAAGGTGCTATGAGTATCTGGCAAAGTCGTTAACAGTTAATCAACAGACACGATTAGGATTCTCTATTTTTTTAGTCTTGTGTTAAAATAGAGCAATCCGTATGAATTCCATACACGGGGTGATTGAAAATCAATACCCCGTGTTTTTATTTTAGGTTTTTCCTATTCTTCTTCCTATACATTTCTGATGTTCAGACCAGTCATACTGGCTGATCTTGAATAAAGGTTATTTTATGAAACCCGTAATTGCGCTCATTGGTCGTCCAAACGTCGGCAAATCAACGTTATTCAACCAGATTACCAAGAGCCGTGATGCACTCGTTGCTGATTTTGCTGGTCTTACCCGAGATCGTAAATATGGTGATGCAACTTATGAAAATAAATCTTTCATTGTCGTTGATACTGGGGGTATCGGTGAAAATGAAGGTGGTATCGACTCATATATGGCAGAGCAGTCCAAAACTGCGATTAATGAAGCTGATATTATTGTTTTTGTTGTCGATGCACGGGCTGGGCTACTGGCTTCTGATGAGCAGATTGCCCGTGAATTGCGTACACTTGGTAAAAAGGTTTACTTGGTTGCCAACAAAGTCGATGGTGTGCACGCTGAAGCTGCATTAGTTGAATTTTATAAACTTGGTATGGGTGAACCCTTACAAGTTGCGGCAAGTCATGGCCGTGGTGTTCAACAAATGCTTGAGGATATCTTGGTGGATGTCCCTGAAGATGAAAACCCAGAAGAACACGATAAGGCAACAGGTCTACGTTTAGCAATTATTGGTCGTCCAAATGTCGGAAAATCTACTTTGGTTAACCGTTTGTTAGGTGAAGATCGTGTTGTCGCTTTTGACCAACCAGGTACAACTCGTGACTCGATTTATATTCCGTTTGAGCGTGATGGTCGTCAATATACCTTGATCGACACTGCTGGTGTACGTCGTAAAGGTAAAGTTGATGAGATGATTGAGAAATTCTCAATCGTAAAAACCCTACAAGCGATTAAAGATGCGCATGTCATTGTAGTGGTTTTAGATGCACGTGAAGGTGTGGTTGAACAAGATCTACATTTGATCGGTTATGCACTCGAAGCTGGTCGTGCCATGGTGATCGCCATTAACAAATGGGACAACATGACAGAGTATGATCGCAAACAATGTAAATTAGATGTTGATCGTCGTTTTGACTTTATTCCTTGGGCAAAAGTGCATTTGATTTCTGCTTTACATGGAACAGGTGTGGGGGAGATGTATCCAACTATTCACCGTGCTTATGATTCATCCCACTTAAAAGTTTCACCTGCAAAATTAACCCAGATTTTGAATGATGCAACTGAAGCACATCAACCGCCAATGATCAGTGGTAAACGTATTAAAATGCGTTATGCCCACATGGGTGGACAAAATCCACCAACGATTGTGATTCATGGTAATAAGGTTGATAAGACCCCTGCGGATTATCGTCGTTATTTAGAAAATGTCTTCCGTAAAGTGTATAACCTTGAAGGTACACCGGTTCGCGTTGACTTTAAAACAGCTGAAAATCCATTTGAAGGCCGTAAATCTCAAATTGATGAGCGTGTTGCAGCACGTCGTCGTCGTTATGTACAGAAATTTAAAAAGGCTGAAAAGAAATTTAGAAGCTAAATTTAGCGTTGAACACATTAAAACCCAAAGTGATCTTTGGGTTTTTTTGATTTAAGATAATGAAAAATGTTTGGGAATGGATTGTGAATCGTATTATTCAATTGGATGTTAATTCTATTCAAAATATTCTTCCGACTTACCATTCGATCGATCGAAAGGGGCAGATCCAAGAACTGAAACAGGCGATCTATCAATATAGAAACCAATTATTGTCCGATATTTTTTCAGTTGAAATCAGTAACCACTCTTTTGAAAAAACAGATTTTGGTAAACCCTATTTAATTGATTATCCAAAGTTTCACGTGAATCATTCACATAGCCAGCACCATTATGCTTTGGCGAGTAGCCAGCAGATCCAAGATTTGGGTGTAGATGTTGAGGACTTAGATAGAAAGGTGCGCTTTGAGGCTTTAGCTAAACATGCTTTTCATCCCCAAGAATATCAGGCTTGGCAAGCGTTAGACTTTGATCCTACTTTTTGGTTTAAGGTGTGGACCACAAAAGAGGCGATTTTAAAAGCATCGGGCCTAGGGATTCGTTTGAGTCTAAATGAGCTAAATACTGGAGTGCATGTGATGAATGATGGTGGGATCTCTACGCATCCGTTATTGGGCAGCTTTGCCTATCAAAATCTCCAGCTGAGCCGAGTTATGCTTACGGTGGCATGGCGTTCTGAATTATCCTGTAAGGGTTTTGCATTTCCAAAGATTCAAATCATTCAACATGGCTAATTAAAGACCGTATAGACGTTTTCATTCTGCATAACATATAAATTGCAACAACGTTATTCCATATTGGAGTGTGGCATCTATACGTCTAAGTGTTGAAATTTTCAACCTTAAGCCACCTGTATTGCAAATCGGCATTATTTAATAAAACCAGTTAAATGTAAGCTGCTTATCTTTAAATAAAAATAAATAGTACTCGATCACGAACAAACAATCTTGCTAGTCGTGTGTACTTTATAAGCTATATTTTTTACATAAAAATTAGTTTATTTCTCCATGAAATTCTCTATACTTGATAAATTAAATGATAATTAAGTAGCGAAAATACTAATTATTGTGAATTTAAAGCGATGAAAAAGCGATAGGTTAGGATTAATTATATAGTGCGATTTAAATACTTCATCAGCTTAATTTGCATCATATTTTTTTATCCAAATTTTAGTTTTGCTTCAAGCTTAGAAAGTGATCTTGCTGCTTTTAATCTCATTACCAACTACGAGCTTTTATTCTTTGGTGGAATATTTGTCATTCTGATGCAAGCTGGTTTTGCTGTAGTTGAAGGCGGATATGAAAATACCTATAAGTCAATTTCCGCATTATTGGTTAATTATATTTCAGCAATTTTAGGAACGCTTATTTTTGGTTTCTTCTGCGCAAAAATTCTCCTTGCAGGTGATGCCTACTCCGAAAAATATATGAATGGCATGCTACATGGCTGGCATTGGAATTTATTGTTTTTTTATACTTTGATGGCCACGACAATAACCACTGTAGTTGGACGAGTGATTCCGAGTAAAGTTCCTTTATTTGTAAACTGGATAACCGGTTTAATGATCGCAGGTGTGATCTTTCCGTTCTTTAGTAGCTGGACCTGGGGCAATATCTTATTTGGCAAGGGCTGGTTAAAAGAATTAGGCTTTATTGATTTTGCAGGATCAACTGTGGTGCATTCCACTGCGGCTTGGATCGTTTTGGCGGGATATTTAACCTTAAAACCTCACGACCGACAAGAAATCTTAAAAAAAGATTTAATCTTTGAGGATTATAAGATTTTATCTTTGGCATTGGCTGGTTTTATTCTTTGGCTGGCGTGGTCAGGTTTAAATGTGGTTTATATCTCGGCATTTTATGCGGATATTGGGTTAATTGTTGTCAATGCTTTTGCTGCACTCTTTGGGGCAATGGTTGCATCCTTAGTTTTTTCTTTGGTATTGAATAATAAAATTATTTCATGGGTTGAAATGATTAAAGGTGCTTTAGGTGGTTTAGTTGCGATAACGGCAAGCTGTGGCTTGGTGAATTTATCTTCAGCATTGATTATTGGCTTAGTCTCAGGCTTATTGACCATATATTTACCTCGTTTTTTGGCTTATTGGATTGATTCTAAACATATTCGTGAAGTTGTTGTGGTACATGGTGTTTGTGGAGCATGGGGGACACTGGCTGTTTCTTTGACAGATAACCCCGTGATTAATTTAGCCAACAAGGCCAGTGTTATCGATCAAAGTATTGGGATTGTGGTAAATTTTGTGTGGAGTTTTGGCGTTGCATTCTTATTATTTAAACTGATTTGTAAATTGCGTAATACATACTAAATTAAGGATTCAAAAATAAAGCTTTGAAAAAAGCCAAGCACTAAAAAAAGCGACATAAAGTCGCTTTTTTTATATTTAAGTTCTGTATTAAAAGTTAGGCAACACTTTCAGGTGTCGCACGCCATAAACTTTCCAGATCATAAAATTTACGTGCTGTTGGTAGCATCACATGTACGACTACAAATCCTAAATCGATAAGGATCCATTCAGCGTCTCGTTCACCTTCAACACCAATTGGGCGAAAGCCTGCTTTACGTGCTTCTTCAGCAACATTGTCAGCAAGTGCTTTAACATGGCGTGTTGATGTCCCGCTCGCGATGACAATTGCATCTGAAACGTTGCTAATAGCGCTGACATCAAGTTGAATAATATCTTTGGCTTTTACATCAAGTAGAGCTTCTTGTACGACTTTTAAACAAGTCTGTACATCTTCATTTTGAGTGTTCATTGCAAGTTCGTGAGAATTAGAAGCGCTGGGCGATGGTTCTAAATTCATATAAGGTATATTTTCCAGAAAATATCTCACCTTCTAATATAGCGCTTTTGTCTAAAAAATACAAATTATACAATGCAATCGTTTGCTTAAGTACACACTGATTTAATAGCTATGGTTGTTTGAAAAATATTTTTCTTTCCATGCAAATGACTGATTTGAATGAGATTGTGGTTTGTATTCTGCTGCAATAAAGCCTGTGTAGGCGCTTTGTTTTAACCATGAAAAAATTGCAGAATAATCAATTTGTGCAGTATCTGGTTCGTGACGACCTGGGCAGTCAGCAAATTGGATGTGCCCAATCCAATCAATATTTTCTTGTAAGGCTGCCAGTACATCTTCGCCCATCATCGCCATGTGATAACAGTCAAATTGCATTTTTAATGCAGGATGCTGTACTGCTTCTAACATTTCTTGGCCTTGTGCAATATTTTGAACTAAGAAACGTGGCATGTCTGTACCATTAATCATTTCAAATACAGGCTGAATATTACGATTAGAGAGCAGATGACAAGCCAGTTTTAAATTATTTGCCAATGTATTTAAACAGGGGAGTAAGTCGGCATCTTGTGGTTGTTTACCTGCTAAAATATTGACATTTGGAACATTGAGTGCTTCTGCATATTCAATTGCAAGTTCTAAGGCTTGATGAAATGCTAGTTCTCGACCAGGCACACCAGCAAGACCGTTTCCACCTTGCATCAAGTCACCGGTGGGAACGTTGATCAGGCAAAGGCTGAGGTCATATTGTTCAAGCTGTGCTTGAATCTCTTCAATGCTTAATTCATACGGAAATTGAATTTCGACATTGTGGAAGCCATGAAGATGTGCCAAAGCAAAGCGTTCAATGAGCGGCACTTCAGTAAAAATCAAGGATAGGTTTACTGCGAGTTTAGTCATAAGAACGCTCCTTGCTATATTTGGACTCTCATCTTCAATGTAGTAGGCAATAGATTATTTTTCAACTTATTTATGTGTAGTTCCGTGTATTTTAACCCGATTTATTTTCCACTTGATGAATGACTGTGGCTAAATCAGACTCAGCAAATCCGTTGTTTTGATGGCTTTGTAATTGTCCCAGTGCACGTTGAGCCACAGGGATTTCTAAATCAAATTTTTGTGCAAGTTGAATGGCATTATTTAAGTCTTTAGAAAGCGTTTGTACTTTCCATTGTACGGGCTCAAAAGTATGTGTCGCCATGCGTGGGGCTAAAATTTGGAAAGGTTTTGAGTCGGCAAAACCACCAGCCAAAGCCGGCGCCAATAGGGTTGTATCTACACCTGCTTTACTGGCAAGCGCAACAGCTTCCGCGATCAAGGTGCTATTGGCAGCAACGATCAGTTGGTTGCAGATTTTAGTGGCTTGTCCAGTACCTGTTTCACCCATACGGGTGACACGCTGTGACAGGATATTGTAAATGAGGCTCAATGCTTGGATCACCTCAGCATTTCCCCCAGCGAAAATGACCAGCGTGCCATTTTCAGCACCTGCGGTTCCACCTGAAACAGGTGAGTCAATCCAAATCACCTGTTTTGTTGTTGCGCTTTCCGCCAGTTGCTTGGTTTTATCTACAGATAAACTGGAGAAATCCACAATCACTTGCTTGGCTTGTAAATAGGGCTCAATGTGCTCATAGACTAGCTGTACAGCTTTATCATCAGCAAGGCAGCTGAGAATAATCGGATATTCTGCAATATTCTCAAGTTGTAATGGGTGAGCACCTAGATCTATAAGGGCGTCACAAGCAGATGCTGTTCTGTTCCAGACAGCGACATGCAAGCCTGCTTGGATTAATCGGGTTGCCATACGGCTACCCATTAATCCCATCCCTAAAAATGCAATTTTACTGTTACGATCAAAATTCATTTTATAACTCAAAAAGCTTTCAATAATAATTTTGGATTATTTGTATTGGCGCGGTAAAAATTTTAATTCAGGATTTTTATCCTTTTTACGTGCAATTTGACTGTTTTTACCCAAGAGTAATTTTAACTGCCAAATCTTCTCTAAACGTAAAGATTTCTGAGGTTGATGTTCCATAGCATCTAAAACACGTTTAGCAGCCATCAGCGCATCTGGCGAGCGTTGCAGCATCTCTTCTGCAATGGCTTGAGCTTTTGCCAACGGTGAGTCGTCTACATGCGTCACCAAACCAATGTCTTTGGCATAATTGCCATCAAAAATACGTGCAGTGAGAGTAAGCTCTTTGGCTAAATCAATACCAATCACGCCCTTGATTGAGCGGGTTAAGCCCATGTCAGGCACAAGCCCCCAACGGCTTTCCATGATTGACATTTTAGTCTCTGGGTGTGCAATACGAATATCTGCAGCCAATGCAAGTTGCATCCCTGCACCAAAGCAGAAACCTTCAATTGCTGCAATGACAGGGACAGGCAGTTCTTGCCAGATCAAAAATGCTTTTTGGAATAGGCTTTGACCAGGTTTAATCAGTTCCCAAGCAGCAAAGGCTGTATTTTTTGGACTATTTAAGTCAGCAAGGTCAATACCTGCACTAAATACATTGGCTTCACCTGTTAGAATCACCACACGAATACTGCGGTCTTTTTTAATCTGTTGTGCGACGCTTACCAGTTCTCGGAGTAAAGCAAAACTCATGGCGTTGCGTTTATCTGGACGATTTAATGAAACTGTTGCGATACCATTGTTTTTTTCTATGTGTAGTAGTGCCATGATCTTGACTCATTTTTTCCTTGGTCATCAGCATAGCATGTGAATTGAATAGTTACATGACAGTAGAGTCACCGAAACTGTGTTGGTGTGCCAATTGGATGGTAAAGCCAAAACAGGGTTGAAACAGCGGCTTGTATAATTTTATTGGATTTCTAAAAAGATGATTGCAATGAAAAGATCATTCTAATTCATGGTGATTTAAAGAAACAATAAAACCGTATGTAAGATAAAACCCACAGTAAACTTGGGTTTTATACAGACGATTTAAAACAGCTCAAAACGCCTTAAGAAAAGCATTTATAGAGCTGAATCGGATAGAACAGCGCTGTATTTATGAAACGGGTAAAATCTGCTGTGCAGCTGTTTCAACTTCATGAATCGCCAATTGAAGTTCATCAAAGCGTTTCATCACATCTTGGATAAAGGCTTCATCTGCTTTACGACGTTCTTTGCGTAGCATCGAAATAAATTGTTCGAAATCGCCTGTAATGCGTTGCAATTTTGGTGTGCCGACATAACGGGTTGCACCATATAAGCGATGTAAGACATGCTCTAATTGAGGGAAGTCTTCCAGCTCAATGAGTTGCTCAATTTCAGCTAGCTCTGTTGGGAAGCTGTCGACTAACATTTTTAACAAATCTTGTGCGAGATCTTCTTTATTGGCTGCTAAAGCAAGACTTTGTTTCCAATCTAGAATATAAGCATCCAGCGCTTCGATATATACTGTATTTTCGATAGGTTGCTGATGTTGAATAAATTTATCGCTTGTCCAATTGGTGAGGATTTGAATGATTTGTTCAATTTGGATCGGCTTGGTTACATAATCATCCATACCGACCTTGAGTAATTTTTGTTTTTCATCGGCCAATGCGTGTGCTGTTAACGCAATAATCGGCATACGCATACCATCTAAGGTTGATTCCAAAGAGCGGATCGCCCGCGTGGTATCAATCCCTGACATGACTGGCATTTGAATATCCATAAAGATGAGATCAAAAGGCTTCGCACCTTGTTCAACCCCTTGCTGAATAATGGTTAAAGCTTCTTGACCACTGAGTGCCTTAGTGGTTTTTACATTCAATTCGCCTAACAATGCTTCAAGCACGATCAAATTCGGTAAATGATCATCTACAGCTAAAACATGTAAATCTTGCCCTTTAAAGTCTTTGTGATGCTCTTGTTCAAAGACAGGTTGATTGCTGAGCAGTTGAATCACTGAACTACGGCTCAGTGGTTGATATAAAGGACGCGCTTTATATTCAGTCAACATATTTGGATCAAGTGACATTTGATAACCATATACCGCTAAATGACCTTGATAACGACCACGAATTTCTTTAAGTAAGGCTTCAGTATCTCCACTATGATCAACGATCAACCATGTATTTTCAGTATTTTTTTCTAGGCTGTTTAGTCTGCTAAACAGATCTAAAATCGATTGTGCTTCGGCATGTCTAACTTGATAGTCTTCTAAATAATGACGTAATACATTGGCTGTTGCAGGATGGGCCAAGAAAGATACCACATTTAAGTTTTTAAATGATGGGTGAACAATTTCTTCATCTTCATTCACCGTTAACAGGGCAGTAAACCAAAAGGTTGAACCTTTTTCAGTAGGTGCACGTTCTTGGTTATCTTCAAAGCCAATTTGACCATGCATCAAATGTACTAGTTGCTTAGAAATGGCCAAACCGAGTCCTGTACCACCAAATTGGCGAGTGACAGAAGCATCACCTTGAGAGAATGATTCAAATAGTCGTTTACGATCTGTACCACTTAAACCTATTCCACTGTCTTGCACACTAAAATGCAGTAAACATTGCCCAATATCATCATGTTCCATACGCGCACGAACAATAATTTCACCATCGGGTGTGAATTTAATCGCATTAGAAATTAGATTGGTCAGTACTTGTTTAAAGCGTAAGGCATCACCAATGACATGCTTAGGCACATTGTCTGCAAAATAGAATGCCATCTCGATATGTTTTTGCGCTGCCAATGGCGAGAGCATATCCATGACATCGAAAATTGCTTCTTCTAGATCAAAGGGCGCGGTCTCAAGTTCTAATTTACCAGCATCAATTTTTGAGAAATCGAGTACATCGTTAATCAGGGCTAATAAATGTGCAGAAGACTTGCGAATGGTCTGTAAATATAAACTTTGATCATTGCTTAAATTGTCTTGACGCAACATCAAATGGATAAAGCCATCAATACTGTTTAACGGGGTCCGCAATTCATGACTGATATTGGCAAGGAAGACTGACTTTGCCTGATTGGATGAAATCGCCTGATCACGGGCTTGTTTATAGGTAATGTTTTGAACTTCTAAGGTGTCTAATGTACGACGTAAATCATCTTCTGTTTGTTCAGTATGTTCTTTTAGTTCAAGGAAGCTGAAATGTAGCCGTTTCACCACATTGGCAATATCACGCTGTAATAAGCGTAGTTCACCGGTACTGTTGATCACCATATGTTGATCAAGCGTATCTGCATTTAAACGTTGCAGTTGCATCCGAATTTCGTACATCGGTGCAATCCACCGTCTTGAATAGAAGTTTAGACACAATAGAAGTAGCAAAAGGGTTAGCAAAGCAGTCGTAATCAAAACGATCATGACACGATAATGTGCAATTTCTAAAGGTTGATTATCAAGTTCAATCACCAACCACATATTTTGATCAGAGTTGATGGGGTTAAGTTTAATCCCATAAATATTATTGTACTTATTTTGAACAGGCCCAAAGAATGTGCCTGATTTTGGAATTTTTGGCCAAGCACGCTGATTTTGGTAGCCAACGCTTAAATGATTGACATTATTTTCATCTATGATTGCTGCACTCAATAAATGCTTTTCGTTAAACATTTTTTGTAAAATGCTTTCAGCTTTTGCGTGTTGTGTTGGATTTTGTTCCATTACTGCGGTGAGTTGCTCAGCAGTATATTGGTAACGACTCAATATCGCGATGGCTTGGAAACGCTGTTTAGACTTGGCAGCAGCTGACGTTTCAGAAAGAACAAGTGCTGTTCCAACACCTGCCAAAATCATAATTGGCACGAAAATTAACGCAATAAGTTGACCATAAGCGTGATTGAGTTTTAAGCGTTTAAAGAGTTTTTTATTGAAATTCGACATTGTTCCAGCAACTCATTGCCCATGGCAAAGATATTAACATGCTTTAATCATCCTGCATGACAATATGACTAAAAATCTTGAGAATTGGAAATAAGTTATGCTGTTTTATAGATAACTTTATCATTTCTAATTCTAAGTAAAGTTTATTTTTTTATATGTATTTAATTTTATTCAATAAACAAAATCATGATCCCACTTAGGCTTGTTGATATATATGAATTTAGTTTGATCATTCCAAGTAAAATAAAGCGGAAAGATGTGCAGTATGTTTCTTTTTTTCATACAATATGCCCACCTCGATATAGGTGCAACAGATGAGTCACACACAACCTGATTTCTTAGCCAACGAATTTTTGTTAGATCACTATGTAGGAAAAACTCCTTTAGTGCGTTTACAACGGTTGGCAAGTCATACTCAAGCAACAGTATTGGCAAAGCTGGAAGGGAATAATCCCGCTGGTTCTGTAAAAGATCGTCCTGCATATAATATGATCATGAAAGCTGAACAGCGTGGTCAAATTAAGCCAGGTGATACGTTGATTGAGGCGACGAGTGGAAATACGGGAATTGCGTTGGCGATGGTCGCCGCAATGCGTGGTTATAAAATGAAATTAATCATGCCAGGTAACTCAAGCCAAGAGCGTAAAGATGCGATGCGTGCCTATGGTGCTGAATTGATCGAAGCAACCAATATGGAAGTTGCGCGTGATATGGCTTTGCAAATGCAAAGTGAAGGCCAAGGTCTGGTGTTGAATCAGTTTGGGAATCCAGACAATGTGGAAGCACACTACCTGACCACAGGCCCTGAAATTTGGCAACAGACAGCGGGGAAAATTACTCATTTCGTCAGCTCTATGGGCACAACTGGCACGATCATGGGAATTTCTAAATATTTAAAAGAACAAAATCCAGATATTCAAATTATAGGATTACAGCCTTCAGAAGGTTCAAATATAGCGGGTATACGCCGTTGGCCACAAGAATACTTGCCGACAATTTTTGATCCAAAGCGTGTCGACCAGATCATGGATATTCCGCAAGTTGAAGCTGAAAAAACGGCACGCAGTTTAGCGCGTCAAGAAGGCATTAGTGCAGGAACCTCCTCAGGAGGGGCTGTATGGGCATCTGTTAAAATTGCTGAAGAAAACCCAGATGCAGTGATTGTGTGCATTGTATGCGACCGAGGTGATCGTTATCTTTCTACAGGTTTGTTCTCTGTTGAGGATGAAGAATAGTTGCTTCAAGGTCATAAATTGCCTCATGATGGTAAAGTTGATTATTGAGTAAAGTTTTTATGCGCCTTCCAGTTTTAGTTTTTGATATCGAAACCCTGACAGATCTTAAATCTGGAGCGCATTTATATGGTTTGGATTTACCACAGGACGATTTAGAACAGGCGTTGGCAAAATTACGTCGTCAAGAATCAGGGATGGATTTTCAGCGATTATCTTTACATGAAATTGTCTGTATTTCGGGTTTGTGGATTGATGAAAATGGTGTGATGAAACTATTTTCATTTAGTCGTGAGCACTATACTGAAACTGAAATTTTACAAAAATTTTTATCTATCTTTGATAAAAGACACCCAACCCTCGTGAGTTGGAATGGTTCACAGTTTGATTTACCAGTGATTTTGTTCCGTGCAATGTATCACGGACTATCTGCGCCAAGTTTGTTTGATCAAGGTGAGATTGACACACAAAAAAGGTATAATAACTATCAGAACAGATATCACAACCGTCATGTCGACTTAATGGATGTTATGGCGATGTTTAACGGGCGTCATTTTCAGAAATTGGATGATGTTGCTCATTTATTGGGTTATCCCGGTAAACGTGGTATTTCAGGTTATTTTGTTCCCGAATATGTGAATACAAAGCAATGGCTGAAATTAACCAGCTATTGCGAAGGTGATGTTTTAAATACGTGGTTAATCTTCTTAAGATGGGCTTTGTTAAAAGGTCAAATTTCTTTGCAAGATCACCAGTTATGGATTCAAGCCTCTATTCATTATTTGCAAGGACAACCTCAACAACATGAGTTTTTAAATGTTTGGCGTGAAACGTCACAACGAACTGAATTTACTCAAGCAGATTTTTCCTCCACACCCGATTAGGTATCCCTTTGAAACATAGAGCAAAACCTCGACCATCTCAGCTTCCACAATATATTTTTAAAGTTGAAAGATTGTCACATGAAGGGCGAGGGATTGCGCATTATGGAACAGAGCTCAATCATCCAAATGAAAAGCAGGGTAAAAAAGTTTTTATTCGTTATGCACTACCTGGTGAAATTGTAAAAGCTCAAGTGACTCGTCAGGTATCTAAACTTGAAGAAGCGGACAGTATTGAATTACTCAGTGAGGCCAATCCACATCGTATTCAGCCGATCTGTCCACATTTTGGCATTTGTGGTGGATGTAGTATGCAACATATCCATCCAGATGAACAAATTCGTTTAAAACAAGATGTTTTAAAATCGCATCTCAGTCACTTTGCGGGATTAGCGCCTGAACAATGGTTAGACCCATTGCGTTCAACTCGTTCCGATTATCGACATAAAGCCAGAATAGGTGTGCGTCATTTGCCCAAACAAAATAAATTGCTTATGGGGTTTCGTGAAGCACAGAGTAACCATTTAACTGAAATCCAAACCTGTAAAATTTTAGATATTGAATTGGATCAGGCCTTACCTGAAATAAAGGCATTACTCGAAAGTCTAAAAGGCAAAAGTAGCATTGGTCATATAGAATTAGCCAAAGGCGATAGCGAAATTTCATTATTGGTTCGCCATACTGAAAAATTAAAAGCCCATGATGTCAACCTATTGCAACAATATGCGTTACAGAAACAGTGGCAGTTGTATTTGCAACCTGCGGGTGTGGAAAGTGTACATCGAGTAGATCATGCTCAAGCAGACATGCATTTGCATTACCGTTTAAAAGATTTTGATATTGAGTTTGCATTTAATCCAACAGATTTTACCCAAGTGAATCCTACTGTAAATCCGCAGATGGTTAATCTGGCATGTGATTTGCTTGAGTTGAAAGCAGGTGAGACTGTTTTAGATTTATTTTGTGGATTGGGAAATTTTTCACTCCCGCTTGCTAAACGTGTGGGTGCTACAGGAAAAGTCATTGCTGTAGAAGGTAGTGAAGCAATGGTGAAGCGTGGTACAGAAAATGCACTGAACAATCGCCTCAGCAATGTTAAATTCTATTCACAAGATTTAACAAAAGACTTTTCGCATTATTCTTGGGCAAATCAAGGATTTGATGCATTATTGATTGACCCTCCTCGTGCGGGAGCAGAACAAGTTATGCATTATTTGCCCAAATTTGGTGCGCAAAGAATCGTTTATGTGTCGTGTAATCCTGCAACTTTGGCTAGGGATGCTGGGATTTTGGTACAACACGGTTATCAGCTCACTAAAGCAGGTGTAATGGACATGTTTACTCACACTGGGCATGTTGAATCTATTGCTTTGTTTGAAAAGAAATTAGAGATAAACGATTTATAATGAAATATAGAGTTAGAGGAGTAGGGTATGGTCACAGTACGTGAGCAACTTCCTGATGAGCTCAATGAGCTATCAGAGGAAGCGACTGTAGAGCATGCCGATGAAGCGCAACACGCTCTAGCAACTTGGCTAGATCGAGTGCGTGGAATTTTAGACGGTGCTGAACTTAAGCAGTTAGAAGAAGTCGCGCAATTAGTATTACAAAAAGAATTGGCGACCACAGTAAATTCCAGAACCAATACCTTTGCAACAGGTATTGGAATGGCTGACATCCTCGCGCATTTACATGTCGATGAAGATACACTAGCAGCAGCTGTACTTTATCGTAGCGTGCGTGAGGATCTCACCACCTTAGAGGAGATACAGCAGCAATGCGGTGAGCAAGTTTATAACCTTGTCAAAGGCACTTTGGCTATGGGTAAACTTTCTGAACTGATTGAAAAGAATAAACGGTTAGAAGATCACTTTAATAATAATCAGCGCGAACACCTGACAGGCATCTATAAGATGTTGATTTCTGTGACAGAAGATGTTCGTGTGGTATTGATTAAATTGGCTGAACGGACATTTGCTTTACGTGAATTGGCACACTCTTCAAAAGAGCGTCAAGAGCGTGTTGCACGAGAAATCTTGACCATCTATTCTCCTTTGGCGCATCGTTTAGGGATAGCTCAATTAAAATGGGAGCTCGAAGATCTTGCTTTCCGTTATTTGGCTCCTGAACGCTATAAAGAGATTGCTTCATTACTCAATGAAAAGCGGCTGGAACGTGAGCAATATATTCAGTTTGTGGTTGATAAACTGAAAGGTGAGCTTGGTGAGCATGATATTGAGGCAGAGATTTCGGGTCGAGTAAAACATATTTATTCGATCTACCGTAAAATGAAGAGTAAAAATCTGAGTTTTGATCAGCTATATGATATTCGTGCGTTAAGAGTTTTGGTTAAATCTGTAGCAGAGTGTTATCACGCTTTGGGCATTGTGCATCAAATTTGGCGCCATATTCCTCATCAGTTTGATGATTATATTACCAATCCAAAAGCCAATGGTTATCGCTCTTTACATACTGCGGTGATTGCAGAAAATAAATCTTTGGAAATCCAAATCCGTACCAAAGAAATGCATGAAGAAGCAGAGTTGGGTGTATGTTCGCATTTCAACTATAAAGAAGGCTCGAAAACCACTGATTATTCATTTAATCATCGTTTGCATTCATTACGTGCAGTCCTTGAACATTATCAAGAACGTACTGAAACCAGTGCACATCCCAATGAAGATGAAACAGAAGATTTTGAACAAATTCAAGATTTTGAAGGGTTCGAAAAAATCTATGTTTTTAGTCGTGATGGGGATATTAAAGAATTACCACGTGGATCGACGGTGCTTGATTTTGCTTATCATGTGCATACCGAGGTCGGGAATAAGTGCTATGCATCAAGGGTTAATCAACGCTATGTGCCATTAACCTATACTCTGAAAACAGGGGAACAGGTTGAGATTTTAACCAAGAAAGATCGTGAACCCAATCGTGATTGGTTAGTTAACTCATTGGGTTATATCAAAACTGCACGTGCCCGTGACAAGTTGCGCCACTGGTTTAGACAACAAGATCGCAGTAAAAATCTGGAAGTTGGGCGTGAACTACTCAATAAAGAGCTTTCACGTCTAGCGATTCATCCAAAAAGTATTGATTTAAGTGATTATTGTAATCATTTCAATGTAAAAACTGGTGATGACATCCTTGTTTCATTGGTAAGTGGGGAAATTAGCCTGCATGCCTTGATTAATCAAGTTAATCGCCACATGCACTTAGATCAAGATGAACCAGAACTTGTTCTAAAACCGACGTTAAATCCACGTGCAAGTCATACCTTATCTGCACATGGAATTTTAATTGATGGTTTGGATAATGTTGAATTACACATTGCACAATGTTGTCAGCCTGTTCATGGTGAATCGATTGCTGGATATATCACCTTGAATCGTGGTGTGAGTATTCATAAGGTTGCGTGTCCCGATTACATGCGCATGATCAAGTTAGAACCTGATCGTGCTGTTGAAGCCGATTGGGAAATGCAACCGACACGTGGGCAAAGTGTGCAAATTGTGGTGGAAGCTTATGATCGTCGTGGTTTGTTAAAAGATTTGACCCAAGTGATTTTTTCAGATCAGATCAATATTCGTCAGGTAAATACGATTTCTGAAGCAGATGGTATTGCCAATATGAAATTGTTGATTGAAGTGAAAGGTTTGGCGCAATTGTCTCGCCTTTTAGCAAGATTGGAACAACAGCCTGGCATTATCAGTGCTCGACGTTTGGTTCAAGGTAATTAAGCTATATTGCCTTGATCAGATTTTATGATTTGAACAATAACAAAACTCGCGAAATGCGAGTTTTTTATTATTCAGTATAATAAATTAAAATATGAATTTGATTTATAAAAAGAAAGCTGATATCTGTTGAATGAGTTTTTATAATATTAATGCTTAGATTTTCTCGTCAGTATTAAATTACTCAAGCGATTGATAAATTGAGGGCTAATGGTAGAAAGTGTAAACATTACTTTAGTTTTTAAACCAACTGGACGATGTGTAGCAGTGAAAAGTGAGTCTTTGGCTTTAACTTGTGCAAGCACTTGCTCAGCAACATCTTGGGGTGTGAGGCTAACACCGATATTTTGAATCGCGCCTGCATCCATTTTTGTTACCATAGTCGTTTGGACAAACAGCGGCATAACATCCAGTACACGAATGCCATATTTTTGCCATTCGATATCTAATCCTTCGGTAATACCGCGTACCGCAAATTTACTGGCAGAATATGAGACTAAATCTGCTTGTCCATAAATGGCTGATGCTGAAGAAATATTGATAATACGCGCAAATTTTGCTTCTTTTAGATAGGGAAGTGCGGCGTGACAGCCATTTAAAACACCATTTACATTGATATTGATTGTTCGGTGGTGTGCACTAATTTCAGTTTTCTCAAAATCTCCAGAATAAAGGATGCCAGCATTATTCACTAAAATGTTAAGACCATTTGCCCATTGAGAAAACTCTTTAAGCGCTATTTGCCATTGTGCATAATCGCTCACATCTAATTTGCCAGCTTTGGCATTGTGACCTAATTGATCTGCTAAAATTTGAGCCTGAGCTTCATTGATATCATAAATACCAACTTGATAACCTTGTTGGTAGAATAGACGTGCGATCGCTGCCCCAATGCCTTGTGCAGCACCGCTTATGAATATGCTCTGACGCATTGCAGTATCCTTTTTAGTTTATTTTGATTGCAGTGAGTTGAACATAAAATATGCATAACAACAAGTGTTGTGCAGTCATTTCTTATTGATCTTAAAGGACATTAAATGCAACAGTTATTCGCCATTATGAAACAATTACGTGCAGAGTGCCCTTGGGATCGTGAACAGACCCCTGAAAGTTTAACGCGCTATGCGATCGAAGAGGCGTACGAGGTGGAAGAAGCTGTACGCTCTGGCGATGTTGATGAAATTAAAAATGAATTAGGGGATTTATTGTTACAAGTGGTTTTTCAATCACAGATGTACAGTGAGCAGGGTGCTTTTGATTTTAATGATGTTGTAGAAGCTATTTGTCAAAAATTGATACGTCGTCATCCGCATGTTTTCCAAAAAGAGCAGTTTGAGAATTTAACTCCTGAACAAGTGTCACTTTTGTGGCAGGAGATTAAACAACAAGAAAAACAGGGCAAACCTCAATTTCGGTTAGATGAGTTAAAGCATGGTCCTGCTTTGTCTCAGGCGGAAAACCTGCAAAAAAATGTTGCAAAAGTAGGATTTGATTTTACTGATGTGGCGCAGGCCTACGATAAAGTCAAAGAGGAACTGGCCGAGTTTGAAGAAGCCATGCAATCGGAAAAACCTGATGAAATTATGGATGAATTTGGTGATTGTTTATTTTCTTTAATTAATGTTGGGCGTAAACTAGGCATTTCAAGTGAGATGGCTCTTTTAGGAACCATTTATAAATTTAAATCTCGCTTTGCTTATATTGAAAATCAAATCAATTTTAAAAATAAAAGATTAGAAGATATATCTTTAGAAGAAATGGATCTTCTTTGGGATCAGGCAAAGCAACAATTAAAACCATAGGTTATCCATGAGTAATCATAATTTTTATTGTAATCGTGTAGTAAAGCTAATTAAATTGTCTTTTTTATTGGTGCTTTTAAGCTGCTCTTTCAGCTTATATGCGCAACAATTTGATCAAGCTTATTTAAAATGGAAAGCAGAACAACAAGCACATGATGAAAAAATAAACAAGATTGATGGTCACTATTATCTTTCGACACCGAATAACCAGACATCACAACCTAAGAATAGTGGTAACAATAACACATTGTCACGTGTTCAAAATTCAAATAGCTCAGGTATGAGAATTAGTTTAAATTCTGCAAATATTGAACAATTACAACAGTTAAAAGGTGTCGGAACAAAGAAAGCACAGGCGATTATTGATTATCGCAATCAGAACGGGAAGTTTAAAAGTATTGATGATTTAAAAAAGGTAAAGGGGATTGGGGCGAAATTTTTCGAGCAGAATCAAGCAAGACTTAGTTTGTGACGTGTTTAATGCTGTATGGATCGATGAATTATCAACATATATTAAATTCAAGTGAAGTTTGCGAGATTCAAATTGCCCTTTAGCTGTGTAAGCGATATCATTAGCACAATTATGATTTTTACGTCCTGACGTAGGAGACAGTGTCTTTTGCAAACTTTGCATGCGTCAAAGTGTGGGTTATCCACCGCTCAATTACCTTCCTCCATTTTAGATGTTATTGATTCTTTAACTAAAGCTGGCTATGAAGCTTATATAGTCGGTGGTGGTGTACGTGATTTAATGCTTGGCTTAAATCCGAAAGACTATGATGCAGTGACCAATGCAACGCCTTCTCAGGTGAAAGAGGTATTTGGTCGTCGTTGCCGAATTATTGGGCGACGTTTTGAATTGGCACATGTGTATTCAGGTCGTGAATTGATTGAGGTGGCGACATTCCGTGCCCCACCGAAAAAAGCAATTACCTCTGCACAAGGAATGATTTTACGTGACAACAATTGGGGAACTATAGAGCAAGATTTTGCTCGACGTGATTTTTCCATCAATGCCATGTACTACCAACCAAGAAAAGGGGAAGTGCTCGATTTTTGTAATGCTATTGATGATATAAAAACCAAAACTTTAAGGTTATTGGGTGATCCAGGACTTCGTTTTGAAGAAGATCCCGTACGAATGTTGCGTACTTTACGTTTTGCTGCGAAGTTAAATTTTAGTATTGATCCTAAAATTTTAGACGTTTTTACCCAAGAGATGACACAGCTGCTGCGTGATGTTTCTCCGCACCGTTTATATGATGAGTCGCAAAAATTATTCACGATGGGACATTTACATCGTGTTATGCCTATGTTGATTGAATTTGGTATTTGGAAGCAATTATTTGCTGATATTAGTCCTGAAATTACTCAGTTTATTGAACGTGCTGCGAAAAATACCGATCAACGGATTCAAATGGGTAAAACCATTAATCCTGCTTTTTTCTATGCGGTATTGCTATGGAATAATTTCTTAGCGCGTTGTGATTTTTACCATGCTAAAGGGGTTGTTGCTGCAGAAGCACGAGCTCAAGCAGGTTTGGATGTGTTGAAACGTCAAGCGACTCGAACCATTATTCCCCGTTTTGCGGAAACCTTTATTCGTGAAGTTTGGGAAATGCAAAGCCGTTTGTTAAATCCAAAACCTCAACAGATTGAAGCACTTTCTGGTCATGCACGTTTCCGTGCAGGATTCGATTTCCTGTTGTTGAGAGAGAAGTCTGGTGATACTTCTACCAACGGTATGGGAGCATGGTGGGAAGCTTACCAAGATATGTCGACTGACGAGAAAGAGCGTGCAATTGGTAGCTATAATCGACAGCGTGCTAAGAGCCGTAAAAAAATTGCTGAAGTCGCACCAATTGAAGATGCAAAAGCTGCAGTTTCAACGCAAATTGAGCCATTGGTCAAAGAACAAGAATCTCGTAGTCGTCGTTCACGGAATAAGCCAAATTCAACATCATCTCATGATTTTAGAACACGAAATGATGCTCGAACAGCTGTAAACAAAGGTGAAATCACTGCTGATCATCCAATTACCAAGCGTAGACGAGTACAACGTGATTTGAACAGTGTGATTTTTGGACCCACCCAGCCATGATTAAAACCTACATTGGTTTAGGAAGTAATCTAGGAGATTCTGAGCAAATTCTACGAGCAGCTGTAGAAAAGCTTAGAAAATTTGGTGGTGTTACGGTTTCAAAGTTGTACCAAAGTCCCCCAATGGGGCCTCAAGATCAACCAAATTATCATAATGCGGTTGTAGAATTGCACACAGATTTAGCGCCATTGGCCTTGTTGGATGAGTTGCAACGCATTGAAAATGAATCAGGTCGAGTACGTTCACGTCATTGGGGTGAGCGTACTTTAGATCTAGATCTTTTGCTTTATGCTGAAAAAAACATTATAAATGAGCGGCTCACAGTACCGCATATTGGTATTTTAGAGCGTGATTTTGTAGTGATTCCATTGTTGGATCTCGATCCTGAGCTTCAAGTCAATGGACAATCATTGCAAAAGTTAGATTTCGTGCAACATTCAACCCTTAGCGTTTTAGCAGATCAGTCATGGGCTGATTAAAGGATTGAATGGGCAGAGGAACTCTCATTGATAGAGGAATATCGTCATGATTAGCCTAAGTGATTTAAGACAATTCAAAACTCAGGGACGTAAATTTTCATGCTTAACTTGCTATGATGCGAGTATGGCAAAAGGTATGGAAGTTGCTGAGATTGACACCATTTTAATTGGTGACTCTTTAGGGATGACAATCCAAGGGCATGATTCTACATTGCCTGTTACTGTTGCAGATATGGCGTATCATACTGCAGCTGTACGTCGTGCGAATCAACACGCATTTATCATGTGTGATTTACCTTTTCTGAGTTACGCAACGCTTAATGATGCGTTGCTTAATTCAAAAACCGTGATACAAGCGGGTGCTCAGATGGTGAAAATTGAGGGTGGTGAATGGCTGGCTGAAACTATACGAGTTTTGACACGAAATGGTGTACCTGTTTGTGTACATTTGGGCTTAACACCACAGTCGGTACATGTCTTTGGTGGCTATAAATTACAAGCGAAAACGCGTGAAGCGGCAGATCAATTAATTGCTGACTGTAAAGCTGTGGTAGACGCTGGTGCAGCTGTGTTATTGCTCGAATGTGTTCCTGCTCAAATGGGTAAAGAAATTACTGAATTATTCCCACATGTTCCTGTGATCGGTATTGGAGCTGGGGCAGATACTGATGGTCAAGTTCTTGTTGTGCAAGATATGCTTGGTTTGACTTTTGGTAAAGTGGCTCGCTTTGTACGCAATTTTATGAAAGAACAAGCAGGTGAATCTGCAATTGTAGATGCATTCAAGGCATATCATGTTGCTGTGCAAGAGAAATCGTTTCCTGCAAAAGAACATACTTTTCAAGTAGAGCTGTAGACATGAAAACAGAAACGACCATTCAAGGACTAACAGCATCACTTAATCCTGCTCGATCGGCACGTAAAATCATCGGTTTTGTACCAACGATGGGAAATCTACATCAGGGCCATTTAAACCTTGTTCGTGAAGCGCGTAAATTATGTGATGTGGTGGTGGTTAGTATTTTCGTGAATCCAATTCAGTTTGGACCCAATGAAGATTTTGATAACTATCCGCGTACACTTGAGCAAGACAGTAATTTACTTGCTGAAGTGGGGTGTGACATTGTTTTTGCACCGTCTGTTGAGCAAATGTATGGTAAATTCCCACGTTTAACAAATATTACTGTGGGTGAAATTACCAATGATTTGTGTGGCTTACAACGTCCAGGTCACTTTGATGGTGTTGCTGTTGTTGTCACCAAATTGTTTAATATTGTACAGCCGAACTTTGCATTTTTTGGACAGAAAGATTATCAACAATTGGCTGTGATTAAGCAGGTTGTTCGTGATTTGAATATGCCAATTGAAGTGATTGGTGTACCAATTGCACGTGCTGAAGATGGTTTGGCCTTAAGTTCGCGTAATGGTTACTTATCTGAACAAGAGCGTCAAACAGCTCCTGTTATTTTTAAGACCTTAACGACTGCTGAACAAGATTTACATGCAGGCAAAACACTTGCAGATGTCTTGGCTCAAATTCGTGAAAGTTTAAATGATGCAGGGTTAATTGTGGATTATGTCGAAGCACGTAGTCTAGCGTTGCAAAAAGTTGAACAATTCGACCAAGATGTTGTATTGTTTGTTGCAGCGAAATTAGGCAAGACTCGTCTGATTGACAATTTACAAGTAAAACATTTTACATAAACTTTGCTTTTAGGATCGCGATGCCATGAAGCGCATACTTATCGTAACAGGACAGTCTGGTTCAGGTAAATCATCTGCTTTGCAGGTGCTTGAAGATTTGGGTTATTACTGTATCGATAATTTGCCTTTGGCATTGCTTCCTGAAATTGTTGAAAAGTTGGATAGAGAAAATAATTTAGAATTATTGGCACTGGGTGTCGATGTTCGAAGTGCAAAAGAAGATTTACAGGGTTTTGATCAAGTTTTTCAACAGTTACAAAAACATGGCAGCGTAGACGTTATTTATTTAACGACGCGTGATCAGGAATTGATTTCACGTTTTAGTGCATCTCGACGTCCTCATCCATTGTCAAATCGTTTTCAGAGTTTGAATGAATGTATTCAAGAAGAAAAAAATTTATTACTTCCGATTCAACTGCGAGCAACAGTACATATCGATACAACGGATAAAAGTGTACACGATTTAAAAGATACCTTATTGTCCAAACTTGGACAGTCCGATAAACTCATTTTAATTTTGCAATCTTTTGGTTATAAACATGGTATTCCATTAGATGCAGATTTTGTTTTTGATGTCAGGCATTTGCCAAATCCACATTGGGATTTAGAGTTACGTAAATATTCGGGTTTAGATGAACCAGTACGTAAATTTTTAGAAGCCAGTGAGCAAGCAAATGAGATGTATCAAGACATCTATCAGTTTTTAAATAAGTGGTTGCCTGCTTTTTCGGAAGGTCATCGTCACTATATTACAGTGTCAATTGGCTGTACGGGGGGACAACATCGTTCAGTTTATATTGTGGATAGGTTGAAAAAGGCTCTTGAGTCAAAATGGACTATTCAAGTATTACATAGAGAAATGAAGCACTGGTCATGATTGACACAACTGTTGACGTAATTAATAAATTAGGATTACATGCGCGTGCATCTGGAAAACTAATCGAAGTCACGACTAAATTTAAATGCTCTATTCAAATTGGTAAGGGTGACAAGTTAGTCGATGCCAAGAATATCCTTTCTTTACTTATGCTCGGAGCTGGTAAAGGAACCACCTTGCGTCTAGTGATTGATGGTGCAGATGAAGAAAAAGCTTTGTCTGAAGTTCAAGCACTGTTCGCAGATAAATTTTACGAGGCAGAATAATCGTGGCACGTCGTCCGCAACGTTTTACTGAAGATGATTTTGAATCTTTAGAAGGGCGTGCAAGTAAAACCGAACAGAAAAAAGCTGTACAACGTATGGCTGCTTTAGGTGAACAACTCGCAGAGTTGTCGAAGAAACAAATTGAATCTTTACCTGTTGAAGATCGGTTGATAGAGGCTTTGCTTGATGTGCAATTGATCACATCTTTTGAAGCACGTCGCCGTCAATTTCAACGGATTGGTAAGCTTTTGCGTAATGAAGATGAAGCCATCATTTTGTCTTATTTAACCCCTAAGCAAGGGATTAAAAAGTTGGCGCAATTGGATCGTTGGGTGGATCGAATGATTGAGCAGCGTGACCCTGCAATTAAAGAATTCTGTAAATCTTATAATGCTGCTGAAAGTCATTCTTTACGTCAGCATGTATTGCGTATTCATCGGGATATCACCCGTCAAGCCACCGCTGAAGAATTAGCGGCTTCTAAACTTAAGTTATTAAATTATGCCCAACAAGTGGCTTTGATTTCGGATAATTCCAAGTAAATTATTGTGACAAATAAAAAACGACCCAACAGGGTCGTTTTTTATATTTAGCCAAGATATGAATTAAACTTTTGATGGTATCATGGGAATGTTATCGCCTGATTTAAACTCTGGCTGGAATTTAACAACACATTTACCATCGATGATTTTATCATCCAGTTTTACTTGGATTGCCTTACCATCAGTCTGGCCTGCACATGATTTTTGAATCGCATCCCACTTCGCTTTACGTTCTGCACGTTTTTGGGCAAATTCTTGCTTAATTTGAGCACGTTGTTCTTCGGTCATGTCTTTCATACGGGGTCCGTCATGACGCATCATATGACCACGTTGTTCTCCATCACGACGGAAATCCTGATTCATCTCTTTCATCGCCTTGTGATCAGGCTTGAATACGATATTACATGTACCATTAATATTTTGCTGACCTGCTGTCACCTGAACCGTTTGACCAATTGCTTTGCCATCACAGGCTTTTTGCATTTGTTGGCGTAACGCTTTATGTTGAGCACGTTTCTGTTTCATTTCTTCACGTTGTTCAGGTGACATTTTATGATGCCCACCATGCATCATCGGGTGGCCCTCTTTTGGACCTGGATTAGATTGACAGGCAGTCAAAGCCCCTACAGTTAAAATACTTGCCGATACCAGTGCGATTTTTGTCATAGCTTTCATTGTTACTACTCCAATGAATATTTTGTGTTGTGTTCTGTTGATACCGTAAAGATTAAATAATAATGATGTAGAAACAATGGAGAGAATTTTGAACAACTGTTGGGTACAATGTTGAAATGAGAAGAAAAACGTGAGATCAGTTTTGAAAATACGTCGAGTCCCCATTGCACTGCGCTTATTTCTCACCGTTTTATTGACGACATTAGTCATTACAACGGTGAGCTTAAGTGTTTTGCACTGGACCATGCAAAAGAATTTTGCCAAATATGTCGCAGATGTCGAAATGCAAAAACTTGATCATCTGATAGAAAATTTGGCAGATGTATATGGGGTCTATCAAGACTGGGGTAATGCGGTTCAAGCACAGATTTTACAAATTGAAGGCGATGCTGCTCCTGATGATTATGATAAGTTGTCACGCTGGTGGCTACGTCGTCAATATGATATTGCTTTACAACAGCGCTATTTTAAAGAACATACGATAGTAGCGACTTTGGGACAAACAGATGGTGCAGTTCATAAGTCTCAGCTGGATCAAGAAGAACTAAAAATTCTTGAAGAGAATTTACCCTCAGCTTATCAGCCATTTGAAGGTTTGAAGTTTCCACTGAGCTCAAATCAAAATTTATTTAGACCCTCTGATCGTAAAGGAAAAAAATCATCTATAGACAAAGGACATCTTTCAGCGGGTCGTGAAGAAGCAGCTTCAGCACCTAAAGAAACGTCAACGAGAGATTCAATGCGGACTGTAAATCCACAGAATGGCAAAAAGATATTTGTATCATTGCCTGACCGCTTAGGACTCAGTTCACGCCTTTCATTATATGATGCAAAACAACAGTTTATTTTGGGTGAACCTTCTGATGATCAGGTTTCTTATCGTCCGATTTTGGTCAATGATCAGGTGGTAGGGTATCTAGGTTTAAAACCAGTTTTAGATCAGGATGATGCATTGAGTATTAACTTTTTTAGTAATCAAAAACGTTATTTAGTACTGATCTATATCTTCACATTCTTATCAAGCTTAGTTGCAGCCTTGTTATTGGCGACTTATTTTAAAACACCGATTCAACGTTTATTGAACGCAACTCGTGAATTAACCAAAGGTAACTACCAGCATCAAGTGGTGATTAACCGCAATGATGAATTAGGAGACTTGTCTACTGAGTTAAATCAGTTGGCTGTCATTCTCGACCAGCATGAAACATCACGCCGTCAATGGGTTGCAGATACTTCACATGAGTTAAAAACACCATTGGCAGTATTGCAGGCACAAATTGAAGCCATGCAAGATGGGATTCGAAAGCCCACACCTGAACATTTTGAAGCGATGTTACGTCAAGTCACAAGCTTGAAAAAATTGACACAGGATCTAGCGGATTTAGCCCAAGCTGAAGCACAACAATTGAAATGCTACTTTGCAGAAGTTGATCCTTGGTCCGTCATTTTACAGGAAATAGAGAATTTTAAACCTAAATTTGAACAGGCTGATTTAACAATTTCAGCCAGAGGTGAGGGGGCAAAATTACAATTAGATATAGATCGTTTTAAGCAAATTATGGTCAACTTACTTGGAAATAGTATTCGTTATACTGAAGCAGGCGGTGAAGTTCAAGTCCATACAGAGCAAGATGCAGATTCATGGAGTGTGATCGTAGATGATAGCCCATTGGGTCTGAGTGATGAACAGATTGCACGCTTGGGAGAACGCTTCTATCGTGTGGATAATTCACGTACACGTAGTACAGGTGGTACAGGATTGGGCTTGGCTTTATCAGGTAAAATTGCACAAACACTCGGTGGTCAGCTTACTTTTGATCATTCGCCATTAGGCGGTTTGCGTTGCAAACTGACATTTTCAAAACATACTAAATTTTAAAAGGAATAGTACAACATGAAGCATATCATGCTGGTAGAGGATGAAGTTGAACTTGCGCAATTGGTGCGGGATTATCTAGAAGCAGCGGGCTTTGAAGTCAGTATGTTTCATGATGGTCAAGAAGCTTATGACAGCTTCCTGCAACGTAAGCCGAGTTTAATGGTATTGGATTTGATGGTCCCGCGTATGGATGGTTTGACCATTTGCCGTAAAGTGCGTGAGCAAACCGACTTACCGATTATCATGGTGACTGCACGAACAGAAGAAATCGATCGTGTCTTGGGTTTAAATATGGGAGCAGATGACTATGTCTGTAAACCTTTTAGCCCAAAAGAGTTGGTGGCTCGTGTACAAGCGGTATTACGCCGTTTAGAACGTAAAGCTGAACCTGAAGCCAATGACTTATTTCGTATTGATAAAGCACAACAACGTATCTGGTATCAACAAAAATCGTTGAATTTAACGCCAACTGAATTCCGCCTTTTAGAGCTTTTCCTCGAACATTTGGGACAAGTCTATTCTAGAGCGCAACTTTTAGACCATATCAACCCAGATAGTTTTGATGTTGCTGACCGTGTTATTGATAGTCATATCAAGAACTTACGTCGTAAAATATCTGAGGCTGCTGAAACTGGAAATCGTCATGAATGGGTACAAGCTGTTTATGGCGTAGGCTACCGTTTTGAATATCCAGAAGATTAAGTTTTCAACATTTTAAGTTCACCATTGTGGATAAACACAGGTTTATCCACAGATATTGTGGGTAAATGTTTATAAATGTAAAAATTTATGTTTGAAAAATAAGCATATAACTTATGGTTATCGATAGATTCTGACTTGACTGAATCAGGTATAGACAGGTCTGTTGATCTAAACCTGTAATTCAAAGCTACTATCAAATGCAGTTATCAAAAGACCGCTAATTATTTAATCTGTTGATAAACCGCCAATACCTGCTTTTGAGCTTTGGTTAGACTCTTGGCCACTAGCTCATAAGAGCCTTCAACTAAGTCTTGAATCAAATCAGCACTGATCTGTTCACCTTCATAGACTGAAATCCAATGACGTTTATTCATATGATAGCCCATCTGAATCGAGGGGTAGAGATCTCTTAACATTTCGCCATGATCAGGTTCAACTTTTAAATTAATTAGTTTTTTGCCATGCAGTTCAGAGCCTAACATAAACATTTTTCCCACCACCTTAAAAACAGGAATATCCTCACCAAAAGGGTAGCTAAGTTCGGATTTAGGCAAATCTGATGCAATCTTAAATGCTAAAGTTCGGATTTCTTCACCTGTCATCACTGTCTCTTTTTAAAATATTCTTTATGAATAAATGCTAATCACTGTTCCATCATCGACCAGCTTCCAAATTTCATCCATATCTATATTTCTAACGGCAATACACCCCCATGTCCAGTCATTTCTAGGTAAGTACGTCATTAAACTAGGGAGTTTTTCCATTTGTGAGCGTGTTGCTGAACCATGAATCATAATGTCGCCACCAGGAGAAACGCCGAGTTGGTTGGCTTTAGATTTATCCTGTTGGTTTGGATAGGACACATGCAGCGATTTATAAAATGCACTATTAGGATTACGCCAATCTAAAATATAACGACCTTCAGGGGTTTTTCCATCACCCTCTTTAACCTTATGTCCAATAGGATCAAAACCTAAGCGCATTGGATATGTTCGTATGTCTTGATCATGATGCATGAGTTTAACAATACGATCTGATTTATAAACTTTAACTTCGGTGATTGGCGTGTCTTGACGGAGACGTTGAATGTCTTGCTCAGATAAATTCTGCACGTGTATGGCAGCATTTGCCGTTGGAATAAATTGATTATATTTTTGATAAGTCCAGACACTTGCTATAGCTATAGCCAAAAGAATCAAGCATGGAATGAGGTATTTTTTATTCATTTTAGAATACTAATGTTGTAAAACCCTGTATTGCCTAAATTTTATTCACTCTAAAGACAAAAGCTGTAGTTAATTTGTGATTATGGATTTATCCTGTGGATAAACACAAGTTTATCCACAGAAATTGTGGGTAACTATGATGAGTCAGATCAAAGAAAGTGATTCGGCAATTTATTTGATCAAGACGAACAACTCACCATTACTTCAGGAACATCACTTGGTAAAGGTGCTAAGTCTTTGGCTGTTTCTAAATCCCTTTGTTTGGTAAAGGGCTGACCAAGCAATTTAAATAGACGATCAACCTCAGAAAAATCATCACATTCAGCCTGTTCAATGGCTGTTTGTAGCATATGATTTCTTAAAATATAGACTGGATTGGCCTTTTTCATTTCCGCATCAAGTACATCAATATCTTGCTGCTCACGAATACTGTGATATTGCGTCAAGAAGCTTTCAAATTGAAAGCGATCTAGGCAATCATCTTTAATAGCTTCATATTCTTTATTCTGTAAGCGAAGAAAACTGTTGGTATAGTCGAGTTGCTCACTTTGTAGAATTCTTAAAAATGCCATACCGCAATCAAAACTATCTTTATGGAAGGCAGGTAGTCCAAGTTTTTGGCATAGCCCATGGGTATAATGTTCTAGAAAGGTCGGTTCAAAATGCTCTAAACATTTGACGAGGTCTTGCTTAAATTGTTCTTTATTTTCTGCTTGTGCTAGTGGAATTAAATTGTTTAACCAATTCCATAAGTTCCAATGTGCAATACTCGGTTGGTTTTGGTAGGTATAACGGCCATTGTAATCACTATGATTGTTGATCCAATTGGGACGGAAACGCTCCATAAAACCATAAGGGCCAAAATCAAGGGTAGAACCTGTAATATTGAGATTATCCGTATTCATAACACCATGAGCAAAACCCACCAATTGCCATTTGGCGATCATGATCGCAGTGTTTTGCATCACTTGCGTTGCAAATGCTAAAACAGTGTCTTCAAACTTTTGTTGTTCAGTACTCAAACATTGTGGATAGTGCCATTCAATACATTTTTGGGTAAATTCAGTGAGTAACTCAGGCTGATATTGATTGATCCATTCAAAATGCCCTAAACGGATGTGGCAATCCGAAGTGCGTAACATCATTGCACCAAGTTCAAGTTTTTCTCGTTGTACGCCTTGGGTTGAAGAGGTAAAGCCTACGGAATTGCTTGAAGGAACCCCCAGTGCATTGAGTGCATGACCCGCTAGATATTCACGAATCACAGAACGTAATACAGCACGTCCGTCTCCCATACGAGAGTAGGGAGTTGAGCCTGCGCCTTTTAAATGGAGGTCAATGGTTTGACCTTGTTGATTTAAAATTTGCGCTATCAATAGGCCACGCCCATCCCCCAATTGACCTGCCCATTGTCCAAATTGATGCCCTGCATAAACCATGGCAAGGGGATGAAATTCAGGAAAGGTTTTTTGCCCGCTACAAATCTTGACCCATTGGGTCTTTTCATCTTCAGACCATTGTAATTCATCCGCAAGTGCAGCATTAAAATGCCCAGCCTTTGCACCTTTCAGTGGGCTAGGCATTTGCTCATGATAGAGCTTTGAATCGAGAAATGGGTAACGTGGGGCAAATTGCATAGCGATCGGTCACAATGGTTTCACTTGTCCTCTCAATATAGCAAAGTTTTAAGCTGTTGAGATAATGTCGACTGTTTTAGTCGACAATAAATAGCTTTACACCAAATGCGGTGGAAGAACGATGCGCTTCAGCTTGGTCTGCAACTTGATAACTCATCCCTGCTTTTAAGGTAAAGGTACGTCCATCATCGAGTTCAGTGTCCAATTCACCTTCTAAGCAAAACAGGATATGACCTTTAAGACACCAGTGGTCAGCCAAATAATCTACAGAATATTCGACCATTCGCACTCGAATATTATCAAATTGTTGTGTGCGCCAAAGCGCAAAACCTTGCTCACCCTCATGACGCGTTGTTGGAACTTCTGACCAGTTGGTAATGCCAAAGGGGATGTTATTAATTTGCATACTATTTTCTCTCAATATTATCAGTAGGAATGTCTGTAAAAACTGGATAAAAGAAAAGCCCCTTTCGGAGCTTTGCTTTTGATGTGTATTGAGAGTTAAGAAACAACGTTCTTTTTGATTCCACGCATCAATGTTTCTAAACGTTCACGATGGAAAGCAAGTTTCTGTTCGACCAATTGGAAATCAACTTTGAGTTTGACATCCATTTGGTGAATTTTCTCAGCAACAGATGCTTTTTTCGCTTGTAGCTCTTGTTCTTTTAACGCAGCCCAATCATTTAATGTATTGGTGAATGCTTCATATTCTTGCGATACTTTTTGTTTCATCGCGATAATATCTGCATTGACGTTATGACCATAAATCGCTAAATCCTGTTCAGCATATTTAAATCTCATCGCCAATTCCGCTTTTTTGATATTAAAGCTTGGGATACGACGTAGGTTCTTGGCTAAACCGATTTTAGAGCAGGACCAAATCAACCATTTTGTTGGATCATATTGCCACCATTTCACACCATTACGATAATCGTATTGGAAAATATGGTGATAGTTATGATAACCCTCGCCCCATGTTGCAATGGCAAGAACAAAGTTATCTCGTGCAGTATTTTCGTCAGTATAAGGACGTTTGCCCCACATATGACAGAGTGAGTTGATAAAGAATGTTACATGGTGGCTAATAATTAAGCGGAGTAAACCACCTAAGAGTAGTACACCCCACATGTCACCTACAGCCCACCCCAGAGGAACTAAAATCGCAGCATGTACGACAATAACAAGTGGGACATAATACTTGTCTTGGAACATAACCACTTTGTCATTCAACAAATCAGGTGCATTTTTATAATTTGATTCAGAAGCGGGATAGTTACGTAACATCCAGCCAATATGAGCATACCAAAAACCATTGTTAATCGAATACGGATCTTGATCCACATCATCCACATGGCGGTGATGTGTACGGTGACCAGAAGCCCAGAACAAAATACTGTTTTGAACAGCAAAAGTTCCCATGATCATCAAAATGATTTTAAGTGGTAAAGTCGCTTCGTATGCACGATGTGCCCACAAGCGATGATAACCTGCAGTAATACCTAAACTACTGAGACCGAGTAAAACGAATAAACTAATCCAAGCTGCCGCACTAAAATCATGGTGGTAGGCATATAAAGGGATCGCAATTACTGCCACAAGGGGTAAAAACACCAAGGCAAAAACACCGATCCAATTTATTGGGGCTTTGGGTAGGGGAGCATTCATCTCCAACAGCACTCCTAAGAACCTTTATCAGGTAAAGTTAAACGCATAGCTTCAGCATTTTTCTAGGCTATACTTTCACAGATATTATCATGGGCGAACATGTGTTCACTAGTATTAGTGTACATCTGTATTGTATAAAACAGTAACAGAATAAAACATGAATTCTAGCGGTTTGATCGAAAAAAATGAATGGTTAAAACGTCGTATTTAAATGTCAAAATAGTGTAAGAATTTTTCTGTCTTATCCAATTTGATTTTTAAGGGTTTAGACGCTTGATTCTCAAGTTAAATTTTAATTTTTGAAACCCTCTAAAGTTCAAAATAAAATTCTACTTTATTGTGTTATTAAATGGATTTGAGTTATTGAATTTGTGCTAAGGCAAGCTGCATCATTTTGGGGAAATCTGTAATTAATCCATTGATCCCCAAATCTCTTAAATGCTTAGCGCGCTCAATATCATTGACGGTCCAAACACTGATGTCCAAACCTGCACGCTGGGTTGCTTGAATGAGCTCATCTGTTGCCAATTGATTCATCCATCCAATCTGGCAGCATCCCAGTTGTAATGCTTGTTCGATTGCACGTTGTTGGATGTCATCTTCAATCAGTAGACCACGTTTAAAACTTGAGTTTTGCTGTTGTAAGGCTTGATGTATTTTTAAATCAAAACTGGTAATCGCCGCAACATTTTCAAAACCTTGCAGTTGTTTTTGTAATTCGATGATGAGTTTTTCAGCGTGTTGCAATGTTTCTACAGCTTTCACTTCAACTTCAATATGCTCAAAGTCCTGCATAACCTTTAGGCTTTGGCTTAAGGTTGGGGTAATTTGTTTTTCCCAATCCATCCAGATATTGGCTTGGTTATAGGCCGCTAATTCAGCGCTGTTTAAATCATACAGTGCTTGATCTATTCCAGTTGTTCTTAAAAAATTATCATCATGCATGATAATGAGTTCATCATCTTTTAATTGTCGAACATCGAATTCAACTGCACGGATACCTAAATCGTGAATATATTGAAATCCAGCTAGGGTATTTTCAGGTGCTTCACCACGCGCGCCACGATGTCCGATAATTCTCATAATGAACTCACATACTCATTTTCATCTGTCTGGTAATCGTTTAAGTCTTACTTTTAGCAATAACTTGACTTTATCATACTGTTAAAAATTTACTTTTAGACAGTGATTTATCGTTAAATCGTGTCATTGATGTTCTTTTGCCAAAGCACTTCACTACCGCCTTCTGCGCGTTGTAAGGTGCGTGAAGCTACAAAAAACCAGTCGGATAATCTGTTAATTAATTGTAGAGCAGTTGCTTGAATATTTTGATCACGACTGTGTACAGTCATTAAGCTGCGTTCTGCTCGACGACATACAGCACGTGCTTGATGTGCATAACTACATGCTAATGTTCCTGAAGGTAGAATAAAGTCCTTAAGCATTGGTAAGTCTTCATTCATTTTGTCGATTTCCTTTTCAAGAAATTCAACACAAACAGGTTGGAGCAAGTTGTAGTTAGGAATACAGACTTCACCACCTAAATCAAATAGCCAGTGTTGAATCAAGCTCAGTGATTTATCCCAATGGGCTTTATCGACGATGCTACTCATTGAAATTTGTGAACGTAATACACCAACAATAGAATTTAGTTCGTCTACATCACCGAGAGCGGTAATACGTAAGTCATCTTTCGCTACGCGAGAACCATCTCCTAATCCTGTGGTGCCTGAATCGCCTGTACGGGTATAAATTTTACTTAAACGATGTCCCATAATTTTGTCCTAGATAAAAATGAAAAGATAAAGAATAAAAAAGGATAATGTCGGTCAAAACATTATCCATAAACTGCGCTGTTTTAGATATTTTTTTGGGTGTCGCTTTTAGTAGCGGAAAGTTACTCCCACTGAAGCTTGGCGCCCACTATTGATATACCAGTCTTGTGTTGGATAATTATTGAATACTTCACGATACTCAACATCACCTACATTTTGAATGTTGGTAAATACTTTAACATTTGGCGTTGCATTCCAATAAGCATTTAAGTCCACGGTTGCATAACCTGGAACGCGAGTTTTATTCGCAGCATCTGCATATGCTTTAGCACGCGCAATTAATGAAGCACTGATACCATACGTTGTATTTTCTAAACCTGTGGTTAAAGTGAGCGTTTGGCGAGGGCGATAGGCAATTTCATTACCATCTTTGTCATTCTCTGTCTTCACATAAGCATATGCGGTAGAAAGGAACAAATCATCTTGATGCCATTTAACTTCTGCTTCACCACCCGTAAATTTAGCTTTATCAACATTTTCATTACCAGCAGGGTAATTATAAATAATCAAGTTTTTAATTTTGGTATGGTATGCAGAAAGATTTGTACTAATATTTGAGGTTAAGTCGTAGTCAAAGCCAAGTTCATAAGAGGTACTCTCTTCAGGCTCTAATTTTTCATTACCACCCCATTGTGAATATAGCTCATTTAAGGTTGGCGCACGAAAAGCACTTCCGATATTGGCATATACACTTGCATTAGGTAAGAAATGATAACGTACAGCACCTTGTCCTACAGTATGAGTGCCAAAACGCTCATTATCTTCTACACGAATACCAGCTTGGGTATCAAACAACTCATTTTTGAATTGGTGTTGTAAATAGTAACCTGTGCTACTCACACTTTGATCATTTTTCAAGATGGTATTACTTTTATAATTCGCATCGTTATAGGTTGCACCAACCAAGACATTTTGATTTGGTGTGAATTTCCATTTTAAGTTTAAATCACCTTGATTGTTTTCGGTATTATAGTGAGATGCATAAGCTGGAACATTCTGTTTATCTTGAACATTTGCATACTGCGCATTTAAAATTAAATCAGGCAAAATATTATAAGCAACTTTGGCATTGATTACACGGTTTTCAAATTCGCGTGGTGCAGTATTGACAATATAGTCATTACTAAAAATATTTGTGCCTTTATTTTCACTAATCGAAGCATATGCATCAACTACGTTTTCTTGTGAATAACCAAATTTGGCATTGTAGCCTTTTTGGTCATAGCTTGCTTTTTCATTTTTAGGTTGGCTTTCAAAGATACGTGTTCCATCGCTTTCTAAACGTTGACCACCGACCTGTGCATAGAAGCCTTGCTCGGTCACTAAATTTGCTTTGGCAATCGCTTTATAAGTATTGTTTTCACCATAAATACCGGTTACTTCCGCACCGGATTTTACAGGTTTTTTTGAAATAAGTTGAACAACGCCGCCAATTGCATCACTACCATACTGAACAGATGCAGGACCTTTCAAAATTTCAATTTGTTGAACGTCTGTTGTATCTAAGAAAGCAGGATATAGAGGGCCTAATTCATTTTGACTATTTAAACGAGCGCCATCTTTTAAAACTAATGTATGTACAGCTTTCGTACCACGAAGTGCAATTTCTGAAACTTGTCCAATACCGCCACTTTGCTTAATGTAAACAGAGGGATCACGCTGAATAACATCAGATACATTGAGTAAAGGGTTTTGTTCAATTGTCTTTTGTTCAATAACTGTGAGTCGAACAGGGACATTCTTAAGGTTTTCTTCTGAACGAGTGGCAGTCACAACAATTGGTGACAATGATGCTGTCGAATCAGAAGTCAGATTTTGATTTTCTGCAAAAGCAGTAGAAGATAACCCCATCGCAATAGCGACAGCACCTACAAGTGCAGTAGGTTTAAAAATAACAGACATGATATGCTCCATACATTCACTCCCCGTGAATGATTGAGTTTAAGGGCACAACAAGTTGGTATCCGGACTTAAATATAGAACCTAACGTGATTCAGATTATTCCACCTTCCCACAAAACATTGCAGTGGTGTAAGCCTTTTGACTTATAAAGAATAATATTTTCATTTTACCGTTGCGGGGGCAGTGTTGGATTTTCACCAACTTCCCAAAGCCTTAAGCTAGACTTGTTGCATTTGTGTGCAGTATAAAGTTTGTTTAGTGTATAAACAATGTAAAACAGATAATCCTATTGAACTTTAACGCAAGTGAATAAATTTGCTTTACAATGATTTGCTTAAAATACTGAAAAAATCAGTTTGATCTGAACAAATTCGAGTTCAAAGCTATGCGTACCCGTGCCAAAATTTGTGGGATTACACGACCCCAAGATATCCAAGCTGCTGTACAAGCAGGTGTAGATGCGATTGGTTTTGTGTTTTATGAACCTAGTCCACGTTATGTCACGATTGAATTGGCTCAGCAATTGGCACAACTGATCCCACCGTATATCAACATTGTTGGATTATTTGTCAATGCCAGTGCACAAAACATTGCACAAGTATTAGAGCAGGTGCCTTTGGATATCATTCAGTTTCATGGTGATGAAACCGCACAACAATGTCAGCAGATCGCACAGTATAATAAGCGTCGTTGGTATAAAGCGATTCAGATTAAACCCGATGCAAAAAATTCAGATATTATTACGACAATTCAGCAATACCAACAGGCTGGCGCAAGTGCTATGCTTTTAGATGCATGGCATCCTGAACTGAAAGGAGGGACTGGACACAGTTTTGACTGGTCTCAATTCCCTAAACTCGATATTCCTTTAATTTTGGCAGGTGGTTTAAAACCTGAAAATATTGAAGACGCTATACAAACGACTCAAGCGTATGCAGTCGATGTCAGCGGAGGTGTAGAATCCGCAAAAGGTATCAAAGACCAACAACTCGTAGAACGATTTATGCAAGGAGTCCAACGTGGATCAGCAAAGTAATCAACAAAATAGTGTGATTGACTATACCCAATTCCCAGATCAAAACGGGCATTTCGGTATCCATGGCGGACGTTTTGTGTCAGAAACTTTAATGGCAGCTTTAGAGGATTTAGAGAAACTCTATTTCCGTATGAAAGATGATGCGCAGTTTCTGGCAGAATTCGACCGTGATCTCGCTTATTATGTCGGACGTCCTAGTCCGCTTTATTATGCTGAGCGATGGTCGAAAGAGTTGGGTGGTGCGCAAATTTATCTTAAACGTGAAGACTTAAATCATACAGGCTCACATAAGGTCAATAACACCATTGGTCAGGCGCTACTTGCGAAGCTTTCTGGCAAAAAACGTATTATTGCAGAAACGGGTGCAGGTCAACATGGTGTGGCGACTGCAACAATTGCTGCACGTTTAGGTCTTGAGTGTGTGGTATTCATGGGTGCTGAAGACGTAAAACGTCAGGCCATGAATGTCTACCGTATGCGTTTGCTTGGTGCAACAGTTGTACCTGTAGAAAGTGGTTCTAAAACATTAAAAGATGCCATGAACGAAGCGATGCGTGATTGGGTAACCAATGTAGACTCGACTTACTATGTGATTGGTACGGTTGCAGGTCCACATCCATATCCGCAATTGGTACGTGATTTCCAATCGATTATTGGTCGTGAAGCACGTAAACAAATTCAAGAGCAAGCAGGTCGTTTACCAGATGCTTTGGTTGCATGTGTCGGCGGTGGTTCAAATGCAATGGGCTTGTTCTATCCATTCTTAAATGATCAAGATGTCAAAATGTACGGTGTTGAAGCCGCGGGTTTAGGCATTGAAACAGGAAAACATTCTGCGCCATTAAATGCAGGCCATGTTGGTGTTTTACATGGTAACCGTACTTATTTAATGTCAGATGAGCAAGGTCAGATTATTGAAACACATTCAATCTCAGCAGGCTTGGATTATCCTGGTGTGGGTCCTGAACATAGTTTCTTAAAAGACATGCATCGTGTGAATTATGTGCCAATTAATGATACAGAAGCACTTCAAGGCTTTCGTGATTTGACCCATATTGAAGGGATTATTCCTGCACTTGAAAGTTCACATGCAATGGCCTATGTGACTAAACTTGCGCCAACAATGTCAAAGGATCAAATTATTATTGCGACGGTATCGGGTCGTGGTGATAAAGATTTAATGACTGTTGCACGTATTGATGGTGTTGAAATGGTCGAGATGTAATTCATCTTACTCGATCAATTTAAAAGCCTCTTTTATAGAGGCTTTTTTATTTCTGGACTAGACAGGATCATGGGGAAACTCTACAAAAAGCACATGGAAATCATGAGCTAAATTACCCAAAATTTAATGAAAATAATCGGTTAATTTTTTATATGCGTTTTTTACAACGGGTTCGAGCTGAACCTTTTCCTGAAAAAATTGTCTGGGGATGGAAAGACACATTTGCGATTTGTATCATCCCTTTAATTATTTTAAATGGCTTTATTTTAGAAAAAATCTTTGGAATCTCGATAGCTGTTAGTCTGGGTGATACCATTTTAAGAGGCGTGCTATTTATTTTAGTGTGCTACTTATATAAGGATATGTTGCTTACACATTGGCAAAAGTATAAACAGGCCTTTTGGCGCTCAAGTGTCTTGGTGGTGGTTGGTGCAATCGTGTTACAAGTAGTAATCACATTGACACGTCAGCTTTTACCCCTTGGGTCGAGTACACAAGAAAAAGACCTGATTGACCCTGAATATATTCCTTTTCTCAGTCTGTTGATCATTAGCTTGGGTCCACTATTTACTGCGCTTTTAGAAGATATTGTGTTTCGCTATACTTTATTGCAAAAGTTATTTATCCAAGCGTGGTTATGGCGCATTGTACTGATTATATTGAACTCTATATTATTTGGTCTGATCCATTATTATAATTTTGATGGAAATTTAATCTCGACAATCAGCTTTATGAGTGCAGGTTTATTTTTAAATCTGATCTATTTGTGGACACGCAATATTTGGCATGTATTACTCATTCATTTTTTGAATAATGCCATATTATCTGTGGGTGGGATTTTATTATTAAAACTTGTTCAAACATTAACTTAGTGACTGAATATGTCTAGTTTATTTATTGTTATGCTGGGTGGCCGTCATGCACGTGCCAATGTTGAGGTTCATGATGTGGTGCTTGCCGTGGGCGATTCGCTTGAAGAGGTTTATCCTCAATTAAAAAATGCGTGGTTTGGTGAGCAACAGGGTTTACACATCGACGCATGGCAAAAATTACAGGCTTTAGTGTTTGAAAATAAAAAATATCAAATACATTTTACTGATGCGCAACCGAATGTATCAGATCAGAAGCTTTGGCTGATTAATTTAGGCGGCTATGATGCAAATGAGTTTGGTGAGTTACACCGCTATATCCTGATTGTTGCTCAAGATGCGATTGAAGCGAAAGCCAAGGGTAAACAGTATTTTGCAGGACATTGGCAAAAGCCACATACCGATCGAGTTTTAGAGGTAGATGATTGTCTGGCGATAGATCAGGTATATGGCCGTTATGTGCAATTGGTTGAAGTAGATTTGAATGCTGATTTTCATGCAGAGCTTGACCAAAGTGTTTGGGAGAATACCTATTTGACCATCTGAATTGTCATCGTTTGATCTGCTTAAAAGGGCGTTGTATTGCAGCCTTAAAAGATTAAGCGGATCTTAATTTTAAAAAATTGACATCAATCATTGCATTGCTCTCTCATAATCTAGTCAGTGTAACAACAGAATCTTCGCAATGTTTTCAGCAAGTATGCATAGACTTGAAACTCAAACAAAACACTGCGGAGTATGATCAATGAGTGGTTTATTAGACGAGTTAGGTAAAATTGCAGGTGCAGTGATTGCTGAGCAAAGTGTCGATAAGTTAGATCCTGATGCTGGCTTGCTAGAAAAAGCAGCTGGCGCATTTGCAGGTTATGAAGTCGCAAAAATTGCCGAAGATAAATTAGAAAATAGTGATGAGCAGCAGAAACCAGAGTATTAATTCAAAATCGCTAAACTCAGCTTTGGGCATTGATCTTAATCAATCCTGTATAAGATCAATAAACTACAGGGTTGAACAAGTTCAGTATTGGGATGACAGCTGTGATTAAAGAGAGGGCATATTCGATATGCTCTTTTTATTATCTGAAATAAAGATAAGCAATGAAGAAAAACATCCATAACGTAATAAAAGTATGCTTTGCCCGTAAAGCATTGCCAATTCGATCTTTGCACAATGCTTATCAATAAAATCGCTATAAAATATGGAAAAAAAGCATTTCTTTGATAGATCAATACTCGTTATATTGTGCATCGTTATAATGAAACTACTAGCTGTACGCCATGTATTTATATACTGATTTCGATCAGCAACTGATCAATGAACGTGTTGCACAATTCCGTGATCAAACGGAACGTTATTTAGCTGGAAAACTCACTGAAGATGAGTATCGTCCATTACGATTACAAAATGGTTTATACGTACAGCGTTATGCGCCAATGCTACGTATTGCTGTACCTTACGGTTTAATGAACTCTAAACAATTACGTAAAGTTTCAGAGCTTGCCAAAGAATATGATCGTGGTTATGCACACGTTTCGACACGTCAGAACATTCAGTTTAACTGGCCTGCGCTAGAAAATGTGCCTGATATGTTAGAAGGTTTAGCTTCTGTTCAGATGCATGCGATTCAAACTTCAGGAAACTGTATCCGTAATACCACAACTGACCAATATGCTGGTGTTGTTGCTGGGGAAATTGCAGATCCACGTCCGACGTGTGAATTGATTCGTCAGTGGTCTACATTCCATCCTGAGTTTGCATTTTTACCGCGTAAGTTCAAAATTGCAGTTTCTGCACTTGAAGAAATTGATCGTGCAGCAACTTCATTCCATGACATTGGGGTGTATTTAACTCGTAATGAAGCGGGTGAGTTGGGTTATAAAATCAAAGTAGGTGGTGGTCTAGGTCGTACACCTATCATAGGTTCTATGATTCGTGAGTGGTTGCCACGTGAAGATTTAATTGCTTATTTAGAAGCAGTTCTTCGTGTTTATAACTTGCATGGTCGCCGTGACAATAAATATAAAGCCCGTATTAAAATTTTGGTTAAAGCACTAACACCACAAGTTTTTGCTGAAAAAGTTGAAGCTGAATTTGCTGAAACAATTAAAACCTTGAAAGTTCAACCTGAAATTTTGCAAAAATTAGACGAAGAGTTTATGCCGTTTGATTATCAAAATTATGCAGATGAAGATTTCAGTGGCTTATTTGCTGAATATCCAAAGTTTAAACAGTGGTTCAATATCAATACTAATGCACACAAAGTTGCAGGCTATCGTATTGTCACTATTTCACTGAAACGTGCAGGTATTGCACCAGGTGATATGACTGTTGAAGAAATGAATTTGATTGCAGATCTTGCAGACAAATATACATTTGGTGAATTACGGACCACACACGAACAAAATATTTCCTTGGTCGATGTACCTCAGAAAGATTTATTTGAATTGTGGCAAACGCTTGAAAAGAATAATCTTGCTCGTGCACATATTGGTTTTATTACCGATATCATTTGTTGCCCAGGCGGTGACTTCTGTTCATTGGCAAATGCGAAATCTATTCCAATTTCTGAAGCCATTACACGTCGTTTTGATGACTTAGATACAGTCTATAACTTAGGTCATATCGACTTAAACATTTCAGGTTGTATGAATGCTTGTGGTCATCACCATGTCGGCAATATTGGGATTTTGGGTGTGGATAAAAAAGGCGCTGAATTCTATCAAATTACCTTGGGTGGAAATGCAGACCATGATGCTTCAATTGGTGATATTTTAGGACCATCATTTGCAGCAGAATCTGTACCTGACATTATTGATGAAATTTTAAATACTTATCTTGATCTTCGTAACGAAGGTGAAGAGTTTATTGAAACTTATCGTCGAGTGGGTATTCAACCTTTTAAGGAGCGCGCATATGCTTAATACCGCACTTCAAGTCCTCTCTAAAGATGGCACTGTTGCAGACAATACCTATCAAATCATTGCTGAAGATGGAGTATTGCCACAAGGTGATGTGTTGTTGACCGTTGAGCAGCTGGATCAGCTTGCGAATGTGACGGGGAAAAAAGCACTATTTCTTACCGTAGATGCTTCACCTGAAACCAATACGTTTCCATTAGATCAGTTAGATGCGATCTTTATTGATTTCGCCGGTTTTAATGATGGTCGTGGTTATTCATTTGCTGCGTTGTTACGTCGCCAAGGCTATACAGGCGATCTTCGGGCAACAGGCGATGTGTTTAAAGATGTTTTGAACTATATGAAGCGTTCTGGTTTCGATACTTTTGTTGTGAAAGAAGGTAAAGATATCCATGAGGCAGCAGCAGGTTTAGGTGATTTTACTCATCCTTACCAAGCCTCTACAGCTGTACCAAAAGCACATTATCAAACAGGTGCTTGATTGTATTAAGTACTGATTTTGAAATGAAAGCCGAACGAAAGTTCGGCTTTTTATTGTTCTCAAG
>Ga0256903_1000005_pt1 | contig 64203 bp, 68 predicted proteins | sample MC6MC0741MT_FD_190195 | JGI IMG/M metagenome (GOLD analysis project Ga0256903, IMG submission 190195) | Metatranscriptome of enriched soil aggregate microbial communities from Iowa State University, Ames, United States - MC6-MC0741-MT... | ecosystem: Environmental > Terrestrial > Soil >... | reverse complement strand
GTTCAATCTGAGCCATGATCAAACTCTTCAGTTAAAAATCATTAGTGACTTAAGGTCACAATTCTGGCTCATCAATGTACTGACAAATTCTCTCAAATAAACTTCGAGTAATTTAAACCAATCAATCAATGATAATATTTCGATCAATCAATCAGTAAAAATCCACACAAGTTGTTCTTCATATTCTCTTAATGATCTTCTCAATGCTTCGTCAGCATCAAGCTAGGTCGGCTATACTACTCTCTATCTCTAAAAAGTCAATCTATAATGTTAATTATTTTTTCTAACAAACCCAACTCTAACCTCATCTTAAAATCTCAATTCGAAATCCTAACAACTTAATCAAGTGCCTGATTTATCAGAAGTTTTATTTAACATCACCGCCGATGGATGTGCATTCTACAGCATTAACAACTCAACACAACCCCTTTTTTTAATTATTTTTCATTTTTTCTATCACTTGCTTATTTATTATTCTAAATTGATCTTTTTTTTGTTTTTTGAGCTATTTTTTAAGCATTATCAGCACTGGATTGCTCGATTTGTTTGATAACTTATTGTCTTTGTCTATTTCCTGCCATTTTAAAGGACGACAATCTATATATTCACAGTAACCACTCTCACCTTGATAATATTCTTCATTGAGATGTAGTTGATAAAAAAAACTTCCAACATAACCCGCGGCTAAACCAAATTTATAATCCCCACGACTTTGTGCTTGAATATCAATTTTGGTATTTTCATCTTGATATTGCCATTCGAACTCGCGTGGTAAATACATCTCCTGATGATTTACTGTTGTGACTTTAGGGAACACACGGTGAATATTGAAACAGACCTGTCGATCAAGCATTTTTGTTTCATTGTTTTGAATATCTCGAATATAGATACGTGAATGTAAAATATTATTCATCTGATCACGACTATGCATAAAAATAATCTGTAATTCATCATTCACTTGAATCAATTGATATGTATATAGTGCATAAGGTAGATAAGGGAAATTTACTGTTTTCATATATTCAAAAACAGCATTTTGTTCAATTTCATAATTTTGATCTTTGTATTGAATTGTCCCTTTACAGTGCGCAACCAAAGACCAGTGCTGCGCAAATCCAAATTTCAAATGAATAAAATGAGAAATTAAAGGCAATGTCGTAATACTTAAATTCACACTCAATTCGTCATCTAGTCTTTGAAAAGTAAAATGAGGAACTTTTCCAAACACTTTTTCTTTTTGACCAAACGCATAGGTTACATTGCAATTTTCATCGGTGTGAAATTGGCATTCATGCTGAATTGAGTATGAGCTTAGCTGCCCCACCATATGAGGGCTAGAGCTGACCAGCAGGGTTGCTGTATCTAAAGCAGTTGTCGAGATTTCATTGTTATTGCAAAAAACAGGACTATTGGGCTGTCCAATCAAACTAAAAAAATTGAGGTAATGCAATGGTGCAGGTAGATCGGCAAGCACTAATTTTTGATGAATAATTTTATACCTGTCTTGAGGGGGATGACAGCAAAGTTCTATAGGCGTTTGAGCTTGATTCAGCTGTTTAGACTGATCTAAGAAATCTTGAAACAACCGCATATCAAGCCCCCTTACCCTTTTATCTTTTTACACTTTATTCAACAGTATTCTTTCTCGCTAAGAATGTTGTCACAAAACCAGAAATCGCATAGATAATCGAAATGACTAAAATCCCTACAGGAATATTATAAGTGATTGCTGCAAGGATAAAAACTGCTATAGGCAATACAAAGAATGGAACACGTTTGCGGTCTACAGTTTTAAAAGAATAATATTTGATATTTGAAATCATCAACAAACCTACTGCAATGATAACAAATGCATTGGTTGCTTGAATCGCAACATCTTTTAAATCAAAAATATAGGTAAAATCTTGTCCAACCCATACCCATGCAATAATAATAATCGCTGCTAATGGGCTTGCGACACCAATGAAATAACGCTTATCGACCACACCAATTTGTACATTAAAGCGTGCTAAACGAAATGCAGCACATGCGGTATAAACAAAACAAGCAGCCAAGCCAATCCGCCCTAGATCATGCAAACTCCAGCTATACATTAAAATCGCAGGGGCAACACCAAATGCCAACAAATCTGAAAGTGAATCGAATTGTTCACCAAAAGCACTTTGTGCACCAATTGCACGAGCAACACGACCATCCAAACCATCAAATAGTGCTGCAAGGAATATTGCATAAACAGCTTGAGTGAAGTCACCATTCATACTAGCAATAATCGAATAAAAGCCAGATAACAACGCAGAAGTTGTAATCAGGTTTGGCCACAAATAGATTCCGCGACGTTTGACCTTCTGCCCTTCATGGGTATGCTCTTCTTCTTCCACTTCAAAAGTAATGCCATCAAATCCATGGTCTTGATTAGAAGAGTTTGGGCTTTCTGGTTTATTTATATTTGTCATTTTTTGAATCCTATCTATGGCTCTGATAGAGCTGTTGATATCTCACTTAAATATTTTATCACATTCATTTTTAAGTGAAATTGATGTGAATTACTCAATTTATTTCGTCTTAATTTGTAATTCACACCATCGTTCATGTTTCTGTTGATATCCAATCGAATGGATCATTCACCCACTAACCAGCGAACAGCAGCATGTCCACCATTTTCACTCATACGTAAATGTGGGAACAACCATTGCAATGCCTCATCAGCATCGTTAGAGAATTTCCAAGGTGGGTTAATCACCAACAAACCACAACCATTCAACCCAACTGGTGTGTCATCTGGCCAAACACAAACTTCACAGACCAACTGACGGCGAATCCCTGTTTTCATCATTTTCTTTTCAAAACGATCAATCATGGCACGGTCTTTAATTGGATACCAAATTGCAAATACACCTGTTGGCCATTTTTTATGTGCAGTGGCAATCAACTCGACCAGTTGCGGAAAGTCCTTACGTTCTAATTCATAAGGAGGATCGATCATCACCAAACCACGTTTTTCTTTGGGTGGAATAACCCCCAAAAGGCCTTCATAAGCATCACGCTCATGTAAACCCGCGCGTTTATCACGAATATTAAAATACAATTGTTGAAACACATCACGCTGCATTTCAAAAATAGTCGCTTTATCAATATCACGCATGCCTTCAAGCGCAAACCAAGGTGAACCTGGATAAGCACCTTTACCTGAACCTGCACGCATATCTTCAACAATTTTAAGATATTGTTTTACACCTTCAGGCGCATTACGTTTAATCGACTCATCAAGCTTAACCAGACGATGAATACCGGTTAAGAATTCTCCTGATTTTTGTGCTTCAGAAGTAGATAAATCATATTTACCTGCACCACCATGTGTATCTATATAGCGATATGGTTTGTCTTTAGTATTTAGACGTGTCAAAAGTTGCAGCAATAACACATGTTTCATGACATCGGCAAAGTTGCCTGCATGGAAATGGTGACGGTAATTCATGTTTCGATTAATTCCTGAGTTCAATAATCATTTTAACACGAAAAAATATTTCTTCACTGTCCATCGTTTGTTCTAATATAACAACATATCTTTATTGCACTATTTTTTGGTAATTTATGGAAGCCCTGCTACTCCCAAAGTCATGGAATGTTGATCAAATTCTTGATGATTTAGATCAACATGGATTTACCATCATTGATAATGCTTACTCCGCTGAATACGGACTTGAACTGGTTGCAGAATGTACTTCAAATTTAAATCGCTTTCGTGAAGCAGCAATTCAAAATGGTGTGATCAGCAATATTCGCAGCGACCATATCTTGTGGATCAATGAAGAGCTTACGATCGCACAACAACATATTGATGCACTTAAACAACTCTCGCAAATTTTAAACTACTCATTTTATTTAGGCATTCAGGATGTAGAAGCACATTTTGCCTGCTATAACGCTGGGGAATTCTATGCACTTCATCGTGATAATCCACAAGGTAAAAATGGCCGTATGATTTCTACGGTGTATTATTTACACCAAGAATGGCAGGATGACTGGGGTGGAAAGTTACACTTACAGGATAAAAATAATGTGTGGCATATTATAGAACCCCAGCCTAATCGTATTGCTATGTTCCAAAGTGATTTATTACATGAAGTGCTAGAAGCCAAACATCAGCGATTATCAATTACCGCATGGCTAAGAAGTGACAATACAGTGTTGTAATATACTCAGTTTTCGAATTTGCAATGCTGTATCTCTATGCGCCAAGCTTTAAATTATTGAAATAGGCCTCATAATACTCTTCATAAATTCAGAGGATTCAGCACATGTTTGATAATACAAAACAAATCATCTCGCGTATTGGGGAAACAGATCAATTGTATTTGTCAGGCAATACACCTGAACTTGCACTTGAACGTGGGGACTTACGCTTACAGCTGGTCACTAAAAGTCATTCAAAGCAGGAACAAATCCATTTTTTGCAAGAAGCAATTGTGTTGCTTGAAACTGCACGATTTGAATATGAAGAAATGCCAATGTCAGTGTACATTCAGCTTTCTTTGCATTTGGCCAAAGCCTATATGATTTACTTTGAATTGACTAAAGAATCACGTTATGCATTGATTACTCAGCAGATATTAAAACCACTGGCGCAACATCATCATGCTGATATTTACTTTATGTTGGCTTATGCATCTGTGAGTAAAAATGAATTTGCATTGACTCGTCACTGGCTGAGTAAATATATCAAGACTACTGATTTTGATTTAACATTACTGCAACAACATACTGCATTTAGACCTGTTCGCAATGAGACATGGTTTAGTCAAATGATTCAGTCTAAATTGCATTGATCAGCAGTATTATGCCCATTCAAAATGACACTATTTTTTATTGATTTTGATCAATACTAATTTGATCGATGCGAAATAGAAAAGATGGCCATTTGGCCATCTTTTTGTTGCTCTGGGGAAAACTAAATCATTAAGCTGTTAACTTATACGCATCTAGATGCAATTGTTGGTTTAACTCATCAATCCAAATCGCCCAATCATCATCTTGTACCAAATGACTAATTAACAAGTCACGCTGAGATCTATTCCAAAATGGCGCTTCATGTAATGAAAGATTTGCTGGCAATTGATGAGTGCGTACATATAGCTCAATTGCTGCTGGACTATTTGCCAAACCAAGTTGAGAAAATAGTAATTCTAAGGATGGTGTGTTCGTCCTGATCATATTGCCTCCTTATATAAATTTATTTGTCATGTTTTATTCAATTAACTTATAAGAAAATAATTTTAAAAGATAGTCTAGATTTTATTTTTCTTGTTTCAATTTGTGATTAAAAAACAAACAAAAGTTGGCTTAAGTTAAATTATCGATTCTCAGAATGTTTGACTTGAATCTAAAAAAAGCACCCTAAATAGAGTGCTTTTTCAAATTTAATCTTTAAAAGATTAAGTTTTAATTATTTAAGCATATCAGCAATAGCTGCGCGCTCTTCTTCAAGCTCTTGAAGTGTTTTGTCCATACGTTCACGGCTGAATGCATCAATTTCTAAGCCTTCAACACGTGTGTATTCGCCATTTTCACAAATCACAGGAACACCGTACATCACACCTTCAGGAATTCCATAAGATCCATCAGAAGGAATACCCATTGTTACCCACTCGCCATTGGTGCCAAGCGCCCAATCACGCATATGGTCGATCGCAGCATTTGCAGCTGAAGCAGCTGAAGAAAGACCACGCGCTTCAATGATTGCAGCACCACGTTTACCAACAGTTGGAAGGAATACATTTGCGTTCCAATCAGCATCGTTGATTTTGTCTTTTAAGCTTACGCCATTTGCAGTTGCAAAACGGTAGTCCGCATACATTGTTGGAGAGTGGTTACCCCAAACTGTAAGATTTTTGATATCCGCTACAGCAACACCTGCTTTTTGAGCAATTTGAGTCAACGCACGGTTATGGTCAAGACGCAACATTGCTGTGAAGTTCTTCGCTGGAAGATCAGGAGCAGATTTCATTGCGATATAAGCATTTGTATTTGCAGGGTTACCTACAACAAGTACTTTAACGTCACGGCTCGCAACTTCGTTAAGTGCTTGACCTTGACCAATGAAGATTTCACCGTTCACTTTTAACAAGTCAGCACGCTCCATACCAGGACCGCGTGGACGTGAACCAACCAATAACGCGTAGTCAGCATCTTTAAATGCAACTTTTGGATCATCAGTACCGATCATGCCAGCCAATAATGGGAAAGCACAGTCATCTAATTCCATCATTACGCCTTTAAGCGCAGCTTGAGCTTTCTCAAATGGAACTTCTAACAATTGCAAAATAACGGGTTGGTCTTTACCAAGCATTTCACCGCTAGCGATACGGAATAATAAGCTGTAACCGATTTGACCAGCTGCGCCAGTAACGGCAACGCGAACAGGTTGCTTCATGTAATTATCTCCAATGAGGATCGTTAATGTGATTAAACGGTTAAATCCGTTTTAATCGAATTATCATAAACGGCAAAGATTGTACTCCAATCCTTTAACAGTTGCATGTAAAAGAGAATGCTTTTCAACAAAAGTATGATAGGAAATATAAATAAAATACCTCAGAAGAATTAATAAGTCCCTTTGATTGAGAATGTATTTGGGCAGTTTGAAACAATGTGATTTGAACATTGTTTATACTGACCATTGACCCGATAACACACTTGAACCTCGGTTAATACAGGGTTTGATGATGAACTTTGACAAGTAAAACGGATACTATCGTTATTCATTCCCGGGTTTAATCTAACGAATTGAGTTTTTAACGCATTATGTTGTACATTCTTATTTTCAGAGCTGGTTAAATCTGTAGGAATCTTCAAACGATCTGCTAAATTAATCACTGTTCTAAAATATTGACTCGCGTTCATTGGAACACAGCCACCCACACTACGCCACAATTGAATACGCGCATTTTCCTCAGGCATTACCCGTGCAACGACCTTGGCTTGTAGAGGCGTTAAACTTGCAGATGTATTGGTGGTGCAATTCCGCTCTGTCGTTTCAGGCAATAAACCTGTGATTGTTAATGAATAACCTTCGAGACATTTGCGTTGTTTTTGTTTAGAGGAATCTAATGCACATACAGCAGGTGTCATCTGGACTTGCATGACATAGCCTTGTAATTGCGGTGCAGCATGTAACTGCATATTGAGCCCAAAAAATCCCACAAAGCATAAGGTCCATGCTAAGCAAAATTCTTTCAATTTACGCAAAATTTTGAAAATCATTGATTTACCAACAAAGTTTCATCCAAGTCTAAATAGTTTTATTGTGAAACACGGGTTGGAATAACAGGCATACGACTTTCAATCGCTTGAGGCCCTTGTCCCAACAATATTCCATAATGTGCTGCATTGGTCATCACATTTTTTACATAGTCACGTGTTTCATTCAGAGGAATAGATTCCGTATATTGATCAGCTGAAAGATTTTGATAATCTGGCTGCCAACGTTTCGCACGATTTGGCCCAGCATTATATCCTGCTGTTGCCAAGACAGGGTTACTGCTTAATTGACCATGAATCATGGACAGATAGAAAGTACCATAGCGAATATTGGTATTGGCATCACTGAGTGCAGCAGGATTATAAGTTTCACCCATTTGTTTTGCCACCAACTTTGCAGTGCCTGGCATGATTTGCATCAAACCACCTGCACCAACATGTGAGCGAGCAGCAGTCACAAAACGACTTTCTTGGCGCATTAAACCATAGGCCCAAGCTGGATCAATACCCGCATTACGGCTATGACTTACCACCAACGACTGATGAGGTGTGGCATAACGATAAACATAGTTATGTTTTTTCTCAGTACGTTCTGCTGCGTAAATTGCACGATCATACCAACCCATATCAGTTGCACGTTTTGCGGCAGCAAGCAGCAGCCCATCATCATGTTTTAAGTATGCCTGACGTACCGCCCAGTTCCATTCCCTATTGGTATATGTTGCAGGCGCATTAATATTTCGCAAAGTAAATGCACGACGGAAATGAATATCACTATTTAAGCGTTGCTGATCATCAGTTGAAGGCTGTTCTCTGGCAGGGCTATCATTATATTTTTGCCCCAAATGATCTTTGGCAAGCAAATTATGATAATCATCACCCGACATTGCCAATCGTTGATAGATATCTTTGGCGGTTCTTTTAGATTGTGCATCATTGCGTTGTTCTGAAGCACGTGCCAACCAATATTGCCAACGGTCTTCTTGCTTTTGTGTCACACTCATACTGTCTATTGCACGAATTACACTTTCCCAAGCCCCAAATCGAATGGCTTGTCGTGCGTAAACTTCTGCTTCTTCTGCACTGAATGGCACACCATAGCTTGCATCAAAATTTTGCAGTACTTCACGATTAAAATTATTTTTCATAACGGTCGTTCCGCCGATATAACCGACAGTACGATAAATATATTTTTGTACATCCGCTGGTACACCCTGAACCAACTTAGGTACTGACTGCAAAGCGCTGGTTAAATCCGTATCTGCTGCACGACCCAGTGCATAAACCAAATAAGCATAATCTTCTACATTGTTTTTTGGTGCAGACCATAAATAATTTAATGGATTGGCTTGGATTTGGTTCAATTGGGTTAATGATAAATTAACCCCAATCGTTTGTGCGGTAGCGATAGCTAGACCAGACTGCCCTGCTCTCAGTTGTGCATATAATCGTTGTTGACGATCTTGAGCAGTCATGAGTGGGCTGCTAAGCATCATGCGGCCTAAACCATTGCATGATTCAGGTTGAGAATTGGTTGCCAACCAAACATCTTTAAATTCAGCATAGACCAAAACGTCACCAGTTTTCGCACGAACTTGAGCAACAGCACAACGTTCTGCTTGATCTGGATTAGAGACATATTGCAATACAGGCTGCGCACTGGCGTAATCTGCTTGTTTAACCTTTTCTTCGACATAATCCGCAGCTAACTTTTCCGCCATCGCCGATTGAGGATAACGTTGCGCAAAGCTAATGATATTTGCAGAAGGTTGAAAAGCGAGATTTGAATTCAGTGACCAATACTCAGGATAATAGCCCAAAGCATCATTTTGCATTGAAGAACGGTATTGTTCTAAAGCGCTTGGATTATTTGCATTACGTAAAGCATCATTAAACTGCTCTTCAGCAGCATGAGCCACTTGCAGGCTTGTACATGCAACTGTTCCTAAAAGGTAAAGTTTTAATTTATTTTGCTTAAGTTGCTGCTTTAACACCGTTTTTCTCTCAACCTGCATGATGTGCCTTTAACATACTGATGCACTTATTTGTGCCTAGTTTAATTATTCTAATCCATTTCTACTGTTGTGTTATGTAACCTTATGATTCATCATTAATATTGTTCTCTATTTTTTCTTCATAATTTTCATTTTCAATGCCCTACAATTCAATAAATGGCAATAGACGCTAAATATTTTCCTGAGTTCACTCTAAATACTATAAAATGGCGCGCCTTTTATGAGTCTGTTAAAATAGCAGGCTTAGTACACATTCAAAACTCCCTTTATTCATAGGAAAGACGCCTCCATGACGGTTCAAACCTTCATTCCCAATGGTGCCAAAGCTGCCTCAGAAAACACTGTAACCCAGCCACAGCACACCCCAGCCGACGGTGCAGTAAAAAAACTGTATATCGAAACGCAAGGGTGTCAGATGAATGAGTATGACAGTCATCGTATGGCAGATCTTTTAGGCGACTCACACGGTTATATTTTAACCAAAGATCCAAGTGACGCAGATATCCTGTTAATGAATACCTGCTCAATTCGAGAAAAAGCCCAAGAAAAAGTATTTTCTGAGTTGGGTCGCTGGCGCAAATTAAAAGAAAAAAATCCTGATCTCGTCATCGGTGTTGGTGGATGTGTTGCTTCTCAAGAAGGCGACAACATTCAAAAACGTGCACCGTATGTCGATATGGTTTTTGGCCCTCAAACATTGCACCGTTTACCACAAATGCTGGATCAGCATGTTGAGCAAATTGAAAAGCCGAAGAAGGATAAAATTAAACTTGTAGATATTTCATTCCCTGATATTGAAAAATTCGACTTTTTACCTGAACCTCGTGTTGAAGGTTACAAAGCGTTTGTTTCAATCATGGAAGGTTGCTCGAAATACTGTTCTTTCTGTGTGGTTCCTTATACTCGTGGTGAAGAAGTTTCTCGTCCTTTGGATGATGTCTTGGCAGAAATCGCCGGTTTAGCTGAAAAAGGCGTTCGCGAAATCAGCCTTTTAGGACAAAATGTAAACGGCTATCGTGGTGAAACTTTTGAAGGTGAAATTTGTACCTTTGCAGATTTATTACGTTTGGTTGCAGAGATTCCAGGAATCGGTCGTTTACGTTATACAACATCACATCCGCTCGAATTTAATGAAGATTTGATTCAATGCTACCGTGACCTACCACAAATGGTTTCACATCTGCATTTACCAGTACAAAGTGGCTCAAATGATGTGTTACAAGCGATGAAGCGTAACCACACCATTGATGTCTATATCGAAAAAATTGCCAAACTGCGTAAAGCTCGTCCAGATATGCATTTATCTTCAGATTTTATTATCGGCTTCCCCGGTGAAACTGATGCACATTTTGAAGAAACCTATCAGTTTATCCAAGATTTAGACTTTGATCATTCTTATAGTTTTGTTTATTCAAAACGTCCTGGCACACCAGCGTCTGAATTACCTGATGACACCTCTGATGCAGTCAAGAAAGAACGTTTAGCCAAAGTTCAACACTGGATTAAGCAATCAAGTATTCGTAAAACCGATGCGATGTTAGGCACCATTCAACGTGTGCTGGTTGAAAATGTTTCTAATAAAGATCCAAATTTATTGGTCGGTACAGCTGACAATACACGTTTAGTAACATTTGTAGGTGACGCCTCTTGGGTCGGACGCTTTGCAGAGATTGAGGTTACAGAGATTAAGACCCTAAATTTAGTTTATGGAGAACTCTTGAATCTTGAGCCTGACGTGGCGTAATGTAAGGGTATAGACTTTACTTTAAAAAGGATATCTCTTGACTGCAGCGATTCGACGTACAGTAGCTTTTCCAGGTATTTCAGTTGAACGTTTAAAAAGCATGTTAGGTGCTTATAACGGTCATCTGAAACAAATCGAACAACGTTTAAATGTCAACATTTCTCATCGCAACGATAACTTCTATATCGATGGTGATTTAGAAGCCGTTGAGAGAGCTGAAGGTTTATTGCAGCGTTTGCATGCAGAAGCTGAACTCTCTCAGCAAATCAGTGCTGATACGATTCATTTGATGATTCAAGGCAGCCAAACTGACCGTGAGTTACAAGACGACCTTTCAGACAATGAGCATACCGGTTTAGATGATGTCTGGTTGCAAACGCGTAAAGGTCGAATCAACCCTCGTGGTGCCAATCAAAAACGTTATGTACAACGTATTCTACAAAGCGATATTTCTTTTGGAATCGGCCCTGCAGGTACAGGTAAAACCTATCTTGCAGTCGCTGCTGCGGTAGATATGCTTGAACGTAATGAAATTCAACGTATCCTTTTGGTTCGCCCTGCTGTTGAAGCTGGGGAAAAACTCGGTTTCTTGCCGGGCGATTTAAGCCAAAAGATCGACCCATATCTACGCCCGCTTTATGATGCATTGTATGAAATGCTGGGCTTCGAAAAAGTTGCAAAACTGATTGAGCGCCAAGTGATTGAAGTTGCACCACTTGCTTATATGCGTGGTCGTACATTAAATCACTCCTTTGTAATTCTCGATGAAGCACAAAACACCACCCCTGAACAGATGAAGATGTTTTTGACCCGTTTAGGTTTTGGTTCTCGTGCAGTGATCACTGGGGATATTACACAAGTCGATTTACCACGCGGGCAACAATCGGGTCTTGCTCACGCATTGCGTATCATCGAAAAGATCAAAGAAATTCACATCACTCGCTTCCATTCCCGAGATGTCGTTCGTCACCAGCTGGTACAAAAAATTGTAGAGGCTTATGAAGGATGGGACAGTGAACAATACCGTTTAAGTGCTGAAGCTCGTGCAGAACGTAAAGCACGTCAAGAAGCCTTAATTTCTGAAAATGATTCTGCCGCAGATGCTCAACATGAAGAACATACTGCTGCAAATCAAGAAAATGTTTAAGGACTGTTTTTGAAACTTAGCTTATCGTTACAACAAGCGTTTGAAGCACCAGAATTGGTGCTCAAACGTGTCTATGTAAAAAAAGTCATTGAAACAACACTACGTCATATTGATGTAGACCAAGATTGTGAAATTGGAATTGCTTGTGTTGATGAAGATGAAAGTCACAAATTAAATTTTGAATATCGTGAAAAAGACAAACCCACCAATGTATTGTCTTTTCCAAGTGAGATTCCTGAAGAAGTTCTACCCATGCTTGATGCATTACCCATCGGTGATTTAGTCATTTGCATCCCCGTGGTTTTACAAGAGTCGATTGAACAACAAAAGACACCTATTGAGCATTTCACTCATATGCTGGTTCATGGCACCTTACATTTAATGGGTTATGACCATGAAACTTCTGATGATGATGCTGAAGAAATGGAAGCACTCGAAATTGAAATCTTGAAAAAACTAGGCTTTGAAAACCCTTATACTGTTAAAGAAAGCTGATTTTATAATCAACCCCAAATCCCTCTGCTCTAGAGGGATTTTTTGTTTCATTCAAATGAGATGTCTTTCAAAAACAGATCTCATTCAAAATCTAAGTATTTGAATACATCATCAAGGTGTATTATCTGAAACTCTCCCAAATCCCAACTTGCCCTTCTTTGACACGTGGAATATTGCCTAATTTAATCCAAGGCATATTGTCACCATGGAAATCACTCCCCACAGACACTTTTAAACCGTGTTCAGCAATCATTCGATCAACCATTTGTCGTGTTGAAGCAGGTTCCATTGCTGGTGGAAGCTCAACAGCATCACCACCATATTGTGCAAAGATTTCAATTAAATAACGGGTATTTGTTGCTGATAAATCATAACGTGTTGGGTGTGCCAATACTGCAAAACCTTGACTTTCATGAATCACCTGAATGGTTTCTGCCAAACCTAAACCATCAAATTTTACATAGGCTTTTTTACCTTCCTTAATGTATTTATCAAATGCCTGCTGTGCGCGCTGAACAAAACCCTTTTCTACAAGGGTTTTGGCAATATGCGTCCGAGTAATCCGATCAGGTTCACCATCCACCTTTGCCACAACTTCTGCATAAATATCCTGATGAATCAAAGGAATTAACAAATCACAGATTTGCTTGGCTCGCTCAGCACGAATTTTCTTCTGTTGCATTAAAAGCTGTTGTAATGGTTCAGGATTTTGCATATTGAGTGCAACAATATGCACACCATAACTTTTTTTAGTCTCAGGTCTAGACCATTGACTAGAGATTTCCACACCTGAAATGATTTGAATTGGTTGATTTTTTGCAAATTGTTCAGCTTGTATTAAGCCATCCATGCTATCGTGGTCCGTCAATGCAAGTGTATGTATGCTTTTCTCGATGGCAGCTTGAACCAATAACTCTGGAGTCAGAGTTCCATCAGAAATATTACTGTGAGTATGTAAATCTATGCCTTGCATCTTTTATACTATCCCATCAACCTGAACAGACTAGATACTTTAACATGAAAGCACTTTTAGACTTTGTGCCACTCATAATTTTCTTTTATTTATACAAAACGGTTGATCCTAAAAACACCGATCATCCATTATTACAATTGATCGGCTCAGCAGGTGGTGTAAACAACAACAACATCCTTGTTGCAACTACAGGTCTGATTATTTCAATGCTTGTGGTCTATGGTGCGCTATTTATTTTCCAAAAATTCCGTCTGGATAAACAACAATGGTTTGTTTTGTTCATGACCGTCATTTTTGGTGGAATCACCTTGATGTTGAGTGATGATTTTTATATTCGTCTCAAAGCTGCAATTTTGAATTTAGCCTTTGCTGGCGCTTTCTTGCTCTCTCCTTATTTTGGTAAAGAAAAGAAGCCACTCATTCAAAGGTTATTTGGTCCAGTCTTAAACCTGACTGAAAAAGGTTGGAAAAATCTAAACTTTGCATGGGCTGCGATGTTCATTGTCATGTCTTGTTTACATATTTTCTTCGCATTTTTATTTGCAGGTGGAAAATATTGGGGCGAATTTACAGCATTTGGTGACATGATTGTCATGTTTTCCTTTATTATTATCCAGTTTGTTATATTACGAAAACACTTTAAATCTACCGACGAATAAAGTGTTTTAGAAAATCGAGAAATATCATGCCATTATTTGTAATTACTTGTACCGATCAAGCAGGTACAGTAGAAAAACGTCTTGCTGTGCGTCCACAACATTTAGCTCGACTCGAAAAGTTAGATGCTGAAGGCCGTGTCATCGTGGCCGGCGCGATGCCGATTGATCGTGAAAATCCACAAGCAGGTTTTTATGGCAGTACTTTAATTCTCGATTTTGACAGCCGTGAAGCTTTGGATGAATGGTTAAAAGACGAACCTTTCTTAAAAGAAGGAATTTATAGTCATATTGATGTTAAACCATTCAATAAAGCATTGCCTAAGGGATAACATAATGCGCGTTGTCGTCCAAAGCTTACTTAGTCTGACTTTAAGTTCTTTTGTACTTTTATCCCCCCTTGTCTCGGCTGAGCCTACTCAATCTTCAGCGACTCAAGCAACGACGGCAGCGCCTACTCAGGTGGCCCAACCTGTTGCACCGCCAAAACCGAGTATTATTCCTGCTGTAGCAGGTGCAAATTCCAGCATCCAAACGCAGGCTCAAGCGCAAGAAAATAAACCTTTAACGGCTGAACAAATTAGCAAAGAAAAAGCATCTCAAGATGCCAAAGCTAAAGCTTTGGTTAAAGACCAAGCAACACGTTTACAGCAACTTGAAAAGGCCAATTTAGAAGCCCTTTCACAGAACCAAGAATTACAACTCAAAAATGACAATCTGGGTGTACAAGTTCAAGTTCTACAAAGTGAACAAAGTGCGCAAATGTTCTTATATGGTGCTGCGACCATTGCTGTTGGTGTTTTACTTGGCTTTTTAATCGCAAGCTATATCTATACCAAACGTCGTCGTCAGTGGTAAGCCCACTGCTTTGACTTTGTGCTTAGAAAGTTTCACGCTTTAACCTGATACTGCGAAATGTCAGGTTTTTTCATTTTAATTATCAAAAGGTAATCTGCTTTGTCAAATGCCATTCAAACTGCCGATTTAGACTGGCAATGTATTGATGGAATTGAAGTTCCAATTTCCAAACAATTTGGTGATGTCTATTTTTCTAAAGACAACGGGTTACTTGAAACCCGACACGTATTTTTGAATGGTAATGATCTTTCAACACGACTTGCAGATTTAGATGATTTTGAATATTTCTGTGTTGGTGAAACTGGCTTTGGTACAGGATTAAATATTTTGGCATTGTGGCAACTTTGGCACAATGTTCGTCCAAAGAATCACAGCCACTTACATGTAATCAGTGTAGAAAAGTTCCCCTTGTCTAAACAGGATTTAACCCGTGCGTTAAAGGTGTGGACTGAACTTCAACAATTTTCTGATCAGTTGATTCAACACTATCCATTGCCCATCGCAGGTTGTCACCGTTTAAGCTTTCCAGAAGCACGTTTTTCAATTGATCTGTGGTTAGGTGATGCACATGATGTATTTCCAGCAATGGTTAAATCTCAACAAGTGAACGCATGGTTTTTAGATGGATTTGCCCCCTCTTGTAATCCAGACATGTGGGAAGACAAAGTTTTAAACAATATTGTCAGACTGTCAGATTTTGGAACAACTTTTGCCTCATTTAGCGTAGCAGGTGTGCTTAAACGGGGTCTAAAGCAGCATGGAATCACTATTTCACGTCCGCGTGGTTTTGGTCATAAACGTGAAATGCTACAAGCCATTTGGAGTGCGCCTGAACAAGCAGTCGAAGAAAATCAATCGCAGTCAATAGATCTTGTAGCACAAAACATTCAAAAAAAAATATGGAAAACTCAAAACAATTTACATCAACGCCACATTGCCATCATTGGCGCTGGAATTGCAGGTTTAAGCTGCGCATGGGGATTTGCCCAAAGAGGACATCAAGTTACAATTTACGACCAATCAGCGCCTTTAGCAGGTGCTTCTGGTAACCCTCTGGCCTTATTAAATCCGAAACTCTGCCCTATCGAGCAAAGTTCGGAACATTTAATGACCTTGGCTTGGCAACATGCTTTGCAGCATTATCCAAAATTTCAGGCTTTTCGTCCTATTGCCGTTCAACAATTAGCACAAAAAAATACTGAGCATTTATTGGATTTAGCAGCGCAGTATCCCCAAGGTTTACTTAAAAACCAAACATCCGATGATTTAGAGCTAAAAACCACACTAGAGAGTTTACAGCTCACTCAAGCAGGTTCAATTTATCCTCAGCAACTCAAAGACCAAATTCTTGAACATCCGCTGATTCAATTTAAACATGCTCACATTCATAGTATTGCTCAATCGAATCACCATCAATTAACACTACAAGATAGCCAACACACAGATCTTGGTGATTTTAATCATGTGATTGTATGTTGTGCCAAAGAAAGCCATGCTTTTTTTGAGCAGTTCCCGATACTCAACCCGATCCGTGGACAAGTCAGTTGGCTCAACAATGTTAAACACCGATTAGATCCGCAATATGCCTACAGTTATGGAGGCTATTGTATGCAGCTTGATGAGCAGCATTTGATTTTAGGTGCTTCTTTTTATCCCAATCGTGATGACACTGAAGTTTTGCTTGAAGACCATGTGCATAACTATGAACTTATCCACAGTGTGTTTCCACAATACGCAGAATCGCTCTGCAAAGTAGATGAATGGCAAGGTCGTGCTTCAGTACGTGCTCAAAGTCTGGACTATTTTCCATTACTGGGAAAAGTTGAAGCTGAGAAAGAGGTTTATACATTTTCTGGGCTGGGCTCTAAAGGTTTTTTATTTGCGCCCTTGTGTAGTGAAATCTTGGTAGCTTTGGTCCTTCATCAAGCTTGCCCGATTTCTCAAAATTTATTGCAAAAATTAAATCCAAACCGCTTTCAAAAGAAAGTAAAAGAGAAAAAACCTTATTTTAAACCGATACAACCATGATTTTTTTTATTGATTATTTGTAATAAAAAAGCGCCTTTCGGCGCTTTTTTACGAACCCTGTTCTAATGGGAGGCCTGCATCACGTGCTGCACGTGTTCCCCCCATAAGCACAACGTAATCACGAGAACCATCTAAACTCTCTAATTTTTCAGCAGCTCGAGGCGCTTTACTTCCACCACCACATAAAATGTAAATGGACTGATCCGAATTCACTTGAGTTAAGCTCTCAGCACTTAAACCATCTATAGGCTGATTTACAGCACCTTTAACATGGCCTTCGGCAAAGGCTTTTGCATCACGAACATCCCAGATAACGGCATTTTCTGGGAACTCAAATGTTGTAATTTCTAATTTACGGATCATTGTGCACTCCTTTGATGTAAACAACACTTGGCAAATGAAGAAAACATCCCTAGCATCTCAGATATTCTTTCCATTTGTAAAGGTCTAAACTATGCCATCTTTCGATATTGTTTCAGAATTAGAGATTTTTGAAGTAAATCACGCTGTTCAAAACACCCAAAAAGAAATTGCAACACGCTTTGACTTCCGTGGTCAGGACGTTTCAATCGAAATTAATGAAAAAGCCAAAGAAATTAAAATTTCAACTGAAAGTGATTTCCAGTGCGAACAAGTCTATAGCATGCTCGAAAATCATTTCTTTAAACGTAAAGTTGATATTCAAGCCCTTGATCCACAAAAAATGACGGCTTCAGGTAAAAACATTGTTCAAGTGATCAAGCTTAAAGACGGACTTGACTCAGATACTGCAAAAAAAATTAATAAAGCCATTAAAGAAAGTGGTGTCAAAGTGCAATCTTCTATCCAAGGTGACAAGATACGTGTAACTGATAAAAAGCGCGATACATTACAGCAAGTTATGGCATTTTTAAAAGAACAACAATTCGGTGTACCTTTACAATTTAATAACTTCAAAGACTAAGCTCTTTAGCAGCACTATAGGTTAAGACATGACTCAGACCAACCGTTTATCTAAACTTGTGAAAGCGACCTCTAAATTCCCTAAAGGCATTCGTAGTACGCTCTGGAGTAAGGCGTTTGGTCGAGTTGTGCCTATGGTGGGTACAGCCAATATTAAATACCTAGAGGTCAGCCATTCAAAAGTTGTGGTTGAAATTAAAAATCACCGTGCTATGCAAAACCATATTGGACAATTACACGCTGTTGCAATGGCGCTGATTGCTGAAACAGCAACAGGCTTTGTCACAGGTATGAATGTTCCTGATAGTTCAATTGTATTGATCAAAAGCATGCATATTGAATATAAACGACCGTCTAAAGGTGATATGACAGCAACAGCGACATTGAGCAAAGAACAAATTTTAGAAATGCAAAGCTCTGAAAAAGGTGAAACGCTAGTTCCAGTCACCATTATGGATGAGTCTGGAAAAGAGCCTGTCGAATGCCAAATGGTGTGGGCTTGGGTGTCAAAAGAACGCCTGAAAAAGAAATAAGTAAAAATCTGCAAATGTAAATAAAACTTACTGTTTAGTAAGTATAAAACTTACTAAAGTACAAATAATGAGTGACGATTATTCACTATATTCATGCTTACTTCCTTATCAAGATGGTGTTATTTCCACCACCATCTTGAACTATTGAGACTTGAACTATAGAGGATAATCATGCGATCAGCTACGCCAAGAAAATTTATTGTACTCAGCCTAACTCTAAGCCCTATTATATTTCTCACTGCATGTGCCCAAAATCCAAGTCACGTTGCTACTACTACAATGAACAACACATTACCAGCAAATTCAACAACCCAACAAGCGCAACAAGCGCAACAAAATAAAGCTATTGTGACTGATTTTTATGAGGGTGTATTTCAAAAGCATCAAGTCAAAACATATGCAGATCGTTATATTGGTGATCGGTATATTCAACACAATCCACGTGTTCCAGATGGCAAGGCACCTTTTGTAAATCACTTTACTCAGTATTTCCAAAACAATCCAGAAGCAAGAAGTGTAATCAAACGTGCAGTAGCTGAAGGAAATTTAGTGTTTTTACACGTTCATTCAGCTCAAAATCCACATGATCGTGGTGTTGCAATTGTCGATATCTTTAGAGTCGAAAATGGAAAAATTCTTGAACACTGGGATGTACAACAAGCTGTTCCCGAATCAAGCGCTAATAGTAATACCATGTTCTAATAAGATATTTGCATAAATCATTCAAAACACATATTCCATAAAAAAATCCCAAACAATGTTGGGATTTTTTATATCGAGTATTTATGCACTTTGCGAAGCTAAATACTTCTGTTTTACATCTTCAGATATTTGACGTTTATTTCCCGCAACATCTACAGCGACAAAGGTAAATACACCAGCAGTCACTCGTTTGGCAGTACGAGAGCTGTCATGACTATCCCAAACTTCAATCTGCATTTGAATCGATGTATTACCGACCTTTAACAGCTTGGTATAACAGCTGATCACATCCCCCACTTTTACAGGAACAAGAAAAGTCATCTGATTAATCGAAATCGTTGCACAGCGCCCTTTACTAAAGCGTTCTGCATGAATTGCGCCAGCCAAATCCATTTGTGAAACAATCCAACCACCAAAAACGTCACCACTCCAGTTTGTATCTGCTGGCATTGCGATGGTTTGTAAAGACAGTGTACCTTCAGGTTTTACATGAGAATCTGACACAATAACTCCGAGCCCCTAAATTACTTATGGGCATTCAATTGTTGATCTAACCATTCTTGTAATTGGTTAGCACGTAACGCACCACTTATTCTAGCAACTTCCGTGGTTTTATTCATTAAAACCAAAGTTGGAATGCTGCGAATATTAAATGCACTACTTAAGCGTGGATTCGCTTCGGTATCAATTTTAGCAAAAACCACATGAGGGTTATTTTTTGCAACCTCAGCAAAATGTGGTGCCATCATTTTACAAGGACCACACCACTCGGCCCATAAGTCAATCATAATTGGCAAATCACTATGACTAACAAAATTACTGAAATTTTGTTCATTTAACTCAATAGGAGCAAGTGCAATCAAATTTTGATGACATTGACCACAAGTGGGTTGAGCATTTAATTTATCTTCGGGAACTCGGTTTTTTGCGCCACATGATGGACATACAATAATCATCTAGCTCACTCCAATATGTTGATGTAAAAACTCTAATTGGGTCAAAATTGATTTTTCCAACCATTTCCCATGATAAATATCAAAATGCGCCATATCCCATTCATGATATTGCACAAAAGGTGCAATATTTGTTGCAGTTTCTCGGCTAGATTCAATAGGGATAAAACTATCTTTTTTAGCCGCAATAAATAGCACAGGAATATTAATACTTCTAACGGTCTGAATGGGTCTAAAGCGAATTAAATTAAAAAATACACGTGCTGGAACTTCACCACTCCAAAAGTAGTCTGGATTTACAATTGACATATAGCCGTTATAACTATCTTTAGTCGGAATAAAGCATAAATCAAAGGGGTGCACCACAGGTAAAGTTCGTGGAAGTACCCCAACTTTTGCCCCCATATAATCTTGACTGGATATTTTTAATGCCTTGGGTAACTGTTGAATTGGAAATAATTTTGCAGTTTCTGCCCCATCCACATAAGGCACTTGCACCATAATGGCTTGGACACTTTTTAGCTCACTTGCAAGACTAAGTACATAGCCGCCACTCAAAGAAGTCCCCCAAAGCACTATTTTTTTTGGATTAATTTTCTTTTGTGTTGCGACATAACTCACCACGGTTTTCCAATCATCCAACTGATTTTGCAATGAAATGAGTTCACGAGGAAAGCCTGTACTTCCTCCCCAAAAACGATAATCAAACAGCACAACCGCGTAGCCTGCCTGTGCAATTTTTTGCGCAAAGCTCACCAACTTAAATTGTCTTAAACATGCAAATCCATGAGCCATAATAATAACAGCAGGTTTTTTTAGATTTTTAGGTCGATAAAAATCTGCCGCTATGACTTCTTGTCCAATGGGGATATATAGTGGTTCAACTGTATATGCGTACATACACACTCCATTGCGTTATCTTTTATAGATATTTCTTTTATAAATCTTTTATCGTTCAAACTCAGTTCTGAGCTTAATGCTATTATATATAGCATATTGGATTTTAAATCATATAGGAGTGACGAAATGAGTGAAAATGTTGGTTTTGCTGGTCAAATTGGTCCAGAACATATTGCTCAAGTGGCAGAAAAAGGCTTTAAGTCTGTAATGAATAATCGTCCTGATTTGGAAGGCGGAACTGAACAGCCCACAAGTGCTCAAATTGAAGAAGCTGCACGTGCAGCAGGTTTGGACTATGTATTTCTACCTGTCGTTGCTGGTCAAATCACAGAAGTTGATGTCAGAAGCTTTGCTAACCGCTTTAACGAGCTTCCAAAACCAGTACTTATGTTTTGTCGTACAGGGAATCGTTCAAATAATCTCTATCAAATTGCAAAACAAATGGATTTATTAGACGACGAATAAATTATCATGAGTAAAAGGCATTCTATTGAATGTCTTTTGATTCGACTTAAATATAAAAGTTTAAGTTGTTAACAGCAATTTAAGTAGATTGCTCTTTTAAAATTTTGCAACAATTTAAACAGATCTCTTTAGTGAATCAAACAGGTATTGTACCTATGCTTAAATGGTTATATGACAAACTAAGCAAGTTCACGATATGATCTTTAGTATCGTTTCATCTTTTCTATAATTTAAAAAAAAGGGATCTTCACATGCAACAGGCTCTATTTGGTGGTGGCTGCTTTTGGTGTACCGAAGCCGTATTTTTACAGCTCAAAGGTGTCAATCACGTAGTCAGTGGTTATGCTGGCGGGCATACTCCCAATCCAACTTATGAAGCAATTTGTAATGGGGATACCAATCATGCTGAAGTGATTTTGATTGAATTTGATGAACAGCAAATCAGTTATCAGCAATTACTCACGGTTTTTTTTGCAATTCATGATCCAACCACATTAAACCGCCAAGGTAATGATATTGGAACACAATATCGTTCGGTGATTTATTACTTTAATGAACAGCAAAAACTTGAATCGGAGCAATTTATTGAACAGCTCAAAGCAGATGGCTTAAGTATTGTGACTGAACTCAGTTCAGCACCCGCCTTCCATCCTGCCGAAGAATACCATCAAAACTTCTTTGCCCGTAATCCTGCACAAGGTTATTGTAATTTTGCCATTCCGCCAAAATTACTCAAACTCCATAGCCAGTTTCAAGACTTACTCAAAGATTAAGTATTTTAAATACTCAAACTATTAGACTTCTTGTCAAACTAAGTTTTTGAATAATTTCTAGGAGTGGTTAAGCTTTATCAAGCATGAAACTTTTACTATTGCAGAAAGATAAATCTCTAAAGATCAAATTTATAATGCCTTGCTTTACATTTATAGTTTAAATCACTTTTCGTAGTGGGATGGCAAACCTTGCATTGCAAACAAAGCAATACTTTGTTTTTGCTCATGTTGGATGGGGTACGTCTGTACCCTCCTCTAACTTAGCGACATTTATGTCGCCTCACGATAGAAATACCATCTATGTTTTATCAAAATTTAAATGTATATCAATTTTTAGTTCACACAAAAGTCTGTTTTTAAATCAACATAAAAAAAACCTCCTTAAAAGGAGGTTTTAAAATATTTGTAATTATTCAAATTAATTATCACTCATAAATGCAAGATCATTTAATCCTGCTTCACTTGCACGAGACATCACTTGTGCAACGGTATCATAGCGAGATTCTTTATCCGCTCTTAACTGAACAGCTGGTTTTACTGGCTTTTGACCTTCTTCATCAAATCGTTTAGCCAAGTCATCTAAAGTGATGACTTTATCATTCCAAGCCACATCACCATTCTGATTGATACTGATGGTAATTGCTTCAGGTGGAGGCGCAATCACTTCAGCTGTGGTCTTTGGTAAAGTTAATGGTATCGATGGGTTAGCAACGGTGGCTGTCACCAAGAAGATGATCATCAATACCAACATAATATCGATCAGCGGAATGAGATTCATCTCATTCATGCCAGAATCGTTGTCTTCTCCCAATTGAAAAGCCATTAAGCTTGACCTCCAACTAAACCTTTATTTGTAGATTCAGATTCAACTTTTTGCGTTGAAGAATCTTGTTGTAACATCGTATCAATTAACAAACCATGTGCTTGATCTTGCAACTCATTTGACAATGTCCGATTAAAACGTACGCAAATGTTATATGCCAATACTGCTGGAATCGCAACAGCAAGACCTAAACCCGTCATGATCAGTGCTTCACCAACTGGTGTTGCAACTTGAGCTAAACCGGCTTGACCACTTTTACCTACAGCAACAAGCGCATGGAAGATTCCCCATACTGTACCAAACAAACCTACAAATGGTGCAAGTGAAGCAATCGTTCCTAAAACTGAAACACCTTTTTCTGCATTGGCTTTTTCAGCTGAAATTTGACGTAGTAACGCTTGTTCTGCAACTGCTTTACGTTGATCAAAGCTTAATGGCGCAAGCTTGGCTTTTAAGGCTTTTAAAGCCTGAGCAAGGTGATCCTGAGCAACCTGCTTGAGTTGACGCGTGCCTAGAATACGCAAAATGAACACAGTCCACGTTGCAATAGACATTGCCAATAAAACAAAATACAGTGTCTTACTGACCGCATCAGCATGTTGCCAATAAACTGAAAAGTTCATATGCACATTTCCTAATTCTTAAAAAAATTATTTACCTTTAGAGACCGACAACGCAAAATCTTGCCTAATTTTAAACGGCACACCCGCACCATTTTCTTTATAAGCTTTAAATTTTGCAGATTGAGTCTGCTTAACAACATAACTATCTAAACTTGAATTACCGCTGGATTGAAGAATACGAACATTGGTAATATTTCCGCCCGCATCCGCAGTAATTTCTAGATTTACAACCTTGGTTCCATCTTCTGGAGACATCAGTTTAAGTAATTGCTCTTTTGCGATACGTGGACTACGACTCCAAGACACCTGACCTTCGTTTACATTACGCGGCGTGTTTCTTTGCTCTTGATCACGACGTTGGCGATCGCGCTCATCTTGTTCACGTTTTTGACGGTCACGTTCATCTTGTTCACGTTTCTGCTGTTCCGCACGCTTTTGATCATCTAGACGTTTTTGCTCATCTTGACGTGCCTTATCCTGCTTCTGTTGCTCTTCTAAACGCTTTTGTTCTTCAAGCTTTCTTGCCCGATCATCATTTTCTACAGGTTTTTTCTGCTCAATGATTTTTGGCTTAACCACTGGTTTAGGCTCAACTTTCTTCTCTATAGGTTTTGGTTGAACTTTAGGTTTGATGGGTTCAGATGGAGGAGGTGGCGGCGGTGGAACATCTTCTTTTAACTTTAAAAACTTGATTTTTAAAGGTTCTTTCTTTATTTGAGGCAGTTCAAATGGTTTCATATGACTTACCCCCCACAACACACCTGCGTGCCCGACAACAACTGCTAATACTGCAGCAAGGACTTTTTTCTTCATCGGTGGTGGCGTTTGAAGTGGTGCAATGGAAGACTGACTCATAAGAATCTAAATACCTAAAATTGAGCAAACTACAAAAATATGATTTTATAGATTAAGCTCATCGGATAGAACAATTAAAGTGCAACAATGATAAATGAGAAGTGTTTTCATTTGCAACTGGTTTTTCAATATTTTTAATCGATTTTACAAATTAAAAATAAAAAAAGGATGCATAAAGCATCCTTGTTTTACGACTCATATTAAATGTATATTCATATGCTACTGAAAAACAACAGTCTTATTACCATCGACAATAATACGGTCTTCTAGATGCCATTTTACCGCTCTAGCAAGTACATTACGTTCAACGTCTTGGCCTAATTCACGCAGTTGATCCACAGTAAAATCATGGTTTACTCGCTCTACATCTTGCTCAATGATTGGACCTTGATCCAGATCTGCAGTCACATAATGCGCTGTTGCCCCAATCAATTTAACGCCTTTTTCATACGCCTGTTTATATGGATTTGCCCCCACAAAAGCAGGTAAAAATGAGTGATGAATATTGATCACTTTCATTTCCCATTTTTGTACAAACTCTTCATCAAGAATTTGCATATAACGTGCGAGAACTAATAAATCATTGCCTTGCATCAACTCATCGATCTTTGTATAGGCTTCACGTTTATTTTCTTTATTAACAGGAACCACATAAAAAGGAATACCAAAGTTTTCTACAGATTCACGTAAGTCTTCATGGTTTGATACCACTTGGGTAATTTCACAAGGTAAGCCACCTCGAGAATGACGCCATAACAACTCAAGCAAAGCATGGTCAACTTTAGACACCAAAATACCGACTTTTTTAATGTCACTGACCAAAGCCAAACGCCAGTGCATACTATAACGTTCAGCCACATTGCTTGCGAAAGTTTGAATGAGACTCTCTCGACGAGATTGCAAATGATCGAGTTCGAACTCAACACGCATAAAATAACGCCCGCCTTGAGCTTCAGTTGCGTATTGATCAAGCGCAGTAATGTTCGCGCCCTGATGATACAAAAAGCTCGATACAGCTTGCACGATTCCTGGCTTGTCTTCACAAGTAATCAGTAGACGCGCTGTGTTGGCAGTAGTCATGTTCATGTTGATGGATATCACTTATAAGTTAATTTAAAAACAGCCAAATATTTTAACGCTTTTTCATCAGCTTTCAATCTTGATTCAGCCTCAATCACGTTTTACAGCAGATAAACTGGCAAATAATTCCGAAGAACCGAAACTTTCTAGCAAGCGTTCATAGGTTTCACGACTTTCGCCACGTAAATAAGGGCCTTCCAAAAACACCATTTGGCGCAATGCTTGCCAAATCCATTTTTCATCTAAATGGTTCGAATCACTTAAATGCCCAGACATATAAAGAAAATTTGTCCAGTTGGTCAGCACGATCCAAATATTGATGATGAGTGCTTCAATTTCAGAAGGTGTCATCTGCATAAGTCCCGCCTCAACAAAGGCATGATAAATTTTTTGCCCTTGTTGCATCACCTTGCCAGCGAAGCGAGGGTAAATTTTTCTAAAGTCATCATTATTTTCAATTAAATGATAAACATCACGATGTAGAAAGCGATATTCCCATAGCTGGCTGCTTAAAACTTGGAAATAACGGATTTTATCATTCGCATTGACTCCACGGTCATCGGGTAATGACAGCATATCTAAAGTTTCTTTTTGGTATTGTTCCATCAATTCTTTGATGATTTCTTGTTTGTTTCGAAAATGATAATACAAATTTCCAGGACTGATCCCAAGCTCTGCTGCAATATGATTTGTTGTAACTGCACGTTCGCCGCGCTCATTAAAAAGTTGCAGACTAATCTGCAAAATTCGGTCTTTCGTTTTCAAAGTTTTGGAGCTCGACATCCTATTACCATTTTTAACCGTTAGCACAAGCTAACATAAAGTGACTTGACTATTTAGAGTATTTACTCTAAAAATTATATTATATTAACCTATTCGTAAATGGTGTTTGTCATGAACAGTCATACAAAAACAAATTCAATGACTTCTTACTCACCTGAAGTTCAACGTATGCATGACATTCTTGAACAACAGAAAGTCGCTTATCAACGCTATCCTGTTCCTACAGCAAAGGAACGTATTGAACGTTTAGCTCGCTTAAAGAAAGTTCTCGTAAAATACCAAGATCAATTTGCAGAAGCAATCAATCAAGACTATGGGAATCGTTCGATCAGCGAAACTAAAATTGGTGAACTACTCACATGTTTAGAACAAATTAAATATTATAGCAAGCATTTAACAGCATGGATGAAACCATCTAAGCGCCATGTGTCTATCTTACACCAACCAGCCAAAGCTTGGGTGCAATATCAGCCTTTAGGTGTGATTGGAATTATTGCACCATGGAACTATCCATTGTTACTTTCTGTTGGTCCACTGATTTGTGCATTGGCTGCAGGAAATCACGCAATACTCAAAATTTCAAGTTCATCTTCTAATTTTGGCTTCGTACTTGAAAATGCACTCTCAGAAGCTTTTCCACAAGAATTGGTTGCCGTGGTGAATGGTGGTGGTCAAATTTCAGATGCATTTTCACATTTAGCATTCGATAAAATCATTTTTACTGGCTCTACCAATGTCGGTAAAACCGTCATGTCTGCTGCTGCCGAAAATCTAGTGCCTGTTATTCTTGAGCTTGGTGGTAAATCACCTGTAATCGTACATCCTTCAAGCGATCTCAATCTGGTCGCTGAACGTATTGCTTTTGGTAAATTATGGAACTCTGGTCAAACCTGTGTAGCACCAGACTATATGTTCCTACCTAGAGGAAAAACTGCCGAGTTTATTGAAAGCTTTAAACAAGTTGCAACAACAATGTATCCAACGATTCGTGACAATCAAGATTATACTAGTATTATCAACGATAAGCAGTATAACCGCGTTCAAGGTTATTTAGAGGATGCACGACAGCAAGGTGCTGAGCTGATTGAAATCAATCCTCAAAATGAAGAATTAGCAAGTGTACGTAAAATTGCGCCCACATTCTTAACAAGCGTCCTACCAACAATGGACATTATGAAGAATGAAATCTTTGGCCCAGTTCTTCCTATTATGGAATATGATCAAATTGACGATGTGATTGACTTTATTAATGGCAGACCGCGTCCACTTGCTTTATACTACTTCGACTTTGACAATGCCCGCGCAGAATACGTTTCCCAACGTACCCATTCTGGGCATTTCGGTCAAAATTCCGTAGTTACCCATGTTGCACAAGACGATTTACCATTTGGTGGCGTTGGCGCATCTGGTATGGGCAAATATCATGGCCCAGAAGGTTTCTTTGGTTTATCACATGAGCGTTCGGTAATGTCTATTCCTAAGCTATTTAGCTTAAAATTCATATTAGCGCCTTATGACAAAGCCCTAAATAAGATTTTAGAGAAAACTTTCTTACGTTAACTGATCAAGGCATGATCTATCAAATTGGATCATGTTGCGTTTTGACGAATTCCGCTTGTCTTTTAAGCGGAATTTTGGTATAAAACGCCCCTTGAATGAATTCAATCCGTTTTATTTTGACTGGCCATACAGATTTGCTGTTGGCTAAATCAATGGAGTTACACCATGTCTAAGGTTTGCCAAGTTACCGGCAAGCGTCCAGTCGTTGGTAACAACGTCTCACACGCCAACAACAAAACTAAACGCCGGTTCGAGCCGAACCTGCATCACCACCGTTTCTGGTTAGAAAGCGAAAAACGTTTCGTACGTCTTCGTTTAACCACTAAAGGTATGCGTATTATCGACAAATTGGGCATTGAAAAGGTTGTTGCTGACCTTCGTGCTCAAGGTCAAAAGATCTAAGGAGTCTGAACCATGCGTGATAAAATTCGCTTAGTTTCTACTGCTGGTACAGGTTATTTCTATACCACTACTAAGAACAAACGTACTATGCCGGAAAAAATGGAAATCAAAAAATTTGATCCAAAAATCCGTCAACACGTAATCTTCAAAGAAGCTAAAATTAAATAATTTTAGTTTTCTTAAAAAATACGATCCATTTGGATCGTTTTTTTTGCCTTTTTTTTCTTCGACTTGTTAAACTCTTTAACGAATTTGGCACTGATTGTGCATTTTATATGGCTTTATACAAAGTCATTACCTTAAGAAATGATTTTTTGAATGATTTCTCCTGAAGATTTAAGGAGTATTTAGTGCCTCATGATGTAGATCTGATTATTTTACTTGCAGTTGGTTTTGGTATAGCACTGATTTTTGGCTATATCGCTGCACGATTACGCCTACCACCTTTGATTGGTTATTTAATTGCGGGAATTATCATCAGCCCCAATACCCCAGGTGTTGTTGCAGATATCGCGCTGGCCAATCAGCTTGCTGAATTAGGTGTCATGTTCTTAATGTTCGGTGTTGGGATGCATTTTTCACTGAATGATTTAATGCAAGTCCGAAAAATTGCCCTTCCTGGTGCGATTTTACAAATTGCAGTTGCCACATTACTCGGTATGGCTGTTTCCATTTTTTGGGGTTGGAGCTTTGGCTCTGCGCTGGTCTTTGGCTTAAGTTTATCTTGTGCAAGTACTGTGGTTTTACTCAAAGCATTAGGCGACAAAGGACTGCTTAACTCGGTGAATGGTAAGATTGCCGTTGGTTGGTTGTTGGTCGAAGATCTGGTCATGGTTTTAGTCCTCGTTCTACTGCCTGCAACAGCAGTACTTTTAGGCGGACACACCATTGCAGGGCATGAATCTGATCAAAATATTTGGTTAACACTCGGTATTACCCTATTAAAAGTGACAGGTTTTATTGCATTTATGCTGATTATTGGGAAACGACTTGTCCCAATGATTATGCAATATGTGGCACGTTTAGGCTCTAGAGAGCTTTTTACATTAACTGTGGTCGCAGCAGCAGTATCCATCGCATATGGCTCATACGCAATCTTCGGTGTTTCTATGGCACTTGGAGCATTCTTTGCCGGGATGGTGGTTAAGGAATCAGATTTTAGCCATCGTGCAGAAGAGGAAACCTTACCTTTACGAGAAATTTTTTCGATCCTATTTTTCGTTTCTGTCGGAATGTTATTTGATCCGCGTATCCTTGTGGAACAGCCTCTGCATATTTTAGCGGTCATCGCCATTATTATGATTGGTAAGACGTTAGCTGCAATGGCATTGGTATTATTTTTCCGTTATCCCATCAACACAGCATTAACAGTGGGTGCCAGTCTGGCACAAATTGGTGAGTTTTCCTTTATTCTCGCAACTTTAGGCTTATCGCTGGGATTGCTTAGTCCTGAAGCACAAAACTTAATCTTAGCGGGTGCTTTATTTTCCATCACGCTCAATTCATTCCTATTTTCTGCGATTGAACCAGTACAAAACTGGATCCGTGAGCGTTCGCATTTAGCACGCTTACTTGAACGTAGTGGTGATCCACTGGCGATGCTTCCAGATGAAGTCGATCAAGCGTATTTACGCGATCAAGTGGTGATTGTTGGTCATGGTGAAGTCGGACGTCGTATAACCAAAACATTGATGGATGATGGCATCAAAGTGGTTATCGCTGAAGAGAACCGCGAGATTGTAGAGAATTTGCGTGAAAAAGGCATTGCTGCGGTTTCTGGTCGAGCAACTGAACCCAGTGTATTGATTCAAGCCCATATCCAACATGCACGACTATTGGTGATTTCACCGATGGATATTGTAGATATTCATAAAATTGTCGATACGGCCAAGCTACTTAATCCAGAAATTCAAGTGTTAGTCTGTGCTGAAAATAAAGAAGAAGCTGAAGTGATCCGTAAAGACAATGTTGGTGAAGTGTATTATGCAAAAGAAGAAATGGCGAAAAACATGAGTAATCATATTTTAAACCAAATCCAAATTGCTCATCATCATGAACCCACACATTGAAATAGGGCTATCGTCAAAACTCACTTAAAGCAACTGAACATTTATTTGTGAAAGTTTGCTTATTCGTGGTGTTTACCTCCAATAGTGGCATGAATGCCACTATTGGACAAAGATATAGCTTTTATAATTTGATATCTTCTTTTGATATCCTCTATGAATATCATGCTATTGACATACAAAGAAAAACGCACTCGAAAGTGCGTTTATTGTATTTATTCTAGAATAAATGAAATCACTAGCTCATAAATTTTGGTTGTTCATCTACAACTTCAGCGTGCCATTCATCTGCCTGTTTTTCAAGTAACGCAAATAATGCAGCTTGAATCATCTGTTGCGCAATCGCTGGCGTTTGATCACCCAGTAGTGCTTTCACTTCTTCATTAAATTGAATAGTGACCAATGGCTCTTTTTCAGAACCTGCATTACGCAGTGCCAGCTCCCCACCTTCGAGCTGTACCAACTCCAAAATAGCTTCCTGATTTCCAAATAACTCTTTTAACTGTTCGATAGACATAAATCCTCCATGCTCAACATGGGGCAAGGTGCTGAATGCACTTTGCATCTTGTAGATATTTTATATAGTCATTTAAAACAAAATTTCAAGTATATCTGATCAAAAAGATCAGAATTCAACCATTTCATTACGAAAACCATCAATAAGCTGCGATAAATCTCGGTGCCACTCTCTTAGAATCTTTGTATCAGGCAACCAAGCTTGTGGTGTTTGAGTCACTTTGATAATTAAGTTTGATGATGTTTCATCTTCTGGTTCTGGTGCACTTGGCTCAGGTGCATACTGACAAAGTCGATATGCTCTTTTGAGTTCGGCAATAAATCCTTCTTTGGCTAATTTTTGCATCACTAAAACTTCTGGTGATACTTGTCCTTTAGCCGCCATATTTTCTTCGATTGACTTTAAGGTTGGGGAAAAATCATTTAAACGGTAATAACGTACCAACTCTTGCAGAAAGGCTAAAACCGCACCATGTAAATGAAATACTGCTGCTTCACGATGTGCTTGAGCTTGTTGAACATTTTCAGTTTGTTCTCCTTGCATACATGCAAGACGAGCAAAGTAAAGTTTTTGATTGGTACGGTCTGCATGAAAGCGAGCTACACGTGACATGGAAGTTCCCTAAGATTTTGGCATTCTTTACAGTCTTAGCTTAATCTTTATTGAACAAAAATCACAATGAATTTTATCCATGTTGTATGTCAATAAAATAGATAGCGCTCGTTTTTACAAAAATATCAGTTTAAGTTTTTATTTTTATCATGATTTGGCGAGATCATTTAAATACTAAAATAAAAAAAGGAGCAATAAATGCTCCTTAGAATATCTGCCAATTATGCTTCTGGCTTATCTTCCGCTGCTTTTACACGAATTCCATGACCATGTAAGCGCAAAGTATTCAAAGCTTTAATCGCTTTGACTGCTTCTCTACCATGTGGCATTTCAACAAAAGCAAAACCTTTCGATTTTCCTGTTGCCGTATCAAGCACTAAAGTACAAGTATCTACTGTACCATATTGCTTAAATAACTCTAACAATTCAGCTTCAGTTACAGTACGTTCTAAATTACGAACTAAAATTTTCATCTCACAACCTTAAAATATAAACGAGGCAAAAAACATCAAAAAGCACTCGCCTACCTACTTTTTGAATGAAAAACTATTGCTATAGTTTAATCTAGATCTATACCAAAATCTAAATTAATCGCCCGACGTTCGATTAAGGCACTTTTTACAGTTTGCTCTCGCTGTCTGTAGTGGGTTTCTGTAGTACATAAATTTCGAGTTAAGTCATTGAGAAAATAACTTTCAATCTTACGACCTTGTTCATCCGTTTGCGTATGGGCCCAAAAACTTAAATTTTGTTTGGTTAAAATAAGTTCATTTTGGGCGCGTGTTAAAGCCACATAAAGCACACGACGCTCTTCCTCAACTTCATCGAAATTTCCTTGAGCACGTGCATTAGGATATTGCCCCGCAGAGACATTTGCCACATAGCAAACCTTTTGTTCTGTACCTTTCGCAGAATGGATCGTAATTAAAGTCACCACATCATCTTGCGACTGACGTTCAATTTCACTGATTGAAACAGGATCAAGCACATATTCTTCTAAGAACTCGCTCAGTTGGGTATGTTTAGATGCCAATTGCTTAACCAAATCAAAATCACCCACCCGTTTATGCCAATCTTTTTTGGCATAATTTTCTTCAAGTTGATTGAGAATAGCCTCTACACCGAGTTTTACACAGGCTTCAACTTCAGTTTTCAATACACTCATTTGCTTCATAATCAGCAATGTATTGTCAGGAATGCGTCCAAACTTTTCTAATTTTTCTGTGATTTTCTCAATATCTGCATCAAGTAACAGTTGTTGCGCCAGCTTACTCGCACCGACATCGCCCACGCCATTCCACAAGGTTAAAAACCGCATCCATGCAATATCATCCAATGGATTGGCAATAACACGCAATAAGCTCAGTAAGTCTTTAACATGCGCTGTTTCAAGTAACTTCATCCCACCAATAAATCGGTAAGGAACATTGGCTTGGATAAAAGCAGCCTCAATATGTCTTGCCGCAAAGGCTGAGCGCACCAACACCATGTGGTCATGCCAAGCTGAACCTTCTAATAAATGTCGCTCTTTGATGTCGATCGCGATCCATTTTGCTTCATCAAACTCGTTTGGAAAAACATGCATTCGCGGTTTAATGCCTTCACCACGATAAGCTTCAAGTTTTTTATCGTAATGAATATCGCTTTGATCAAGCAACCAGTTTGAAAAATCTAAAATTTCTTGAGTAGAGCGATAATTTTTTTCTAATTTAAAAATCTCTGCATCTGGTACACGTTCTTTAAAATGGTGGATATTTTCAAAATCCGCACCACGAAAACCATAAATTGACTGTGCATCATCCCCCACACAGAACAATGATGTTTTGTCTTTTAATGGTTCAAGAATCGCCCATTGCAAAGGATTGGTATCCTGCATTTCATCAACTAGCATGTACTGACATAAGCCCGCGACATAATCTGCTAAGCCATCCGACTGAGCCAAAGCAGAAGCAACCACGGCGAGAATATCGTCGTAATCTAGAAAACTACGTGCCCGCTTTCGGGTTTCGTACTCTTTCATGATTTCAGCAATTTGGTCTTTATCATCTAAAAACTCAGGCAATTGCTTTTCTAAAGCCAAACTTAGTTTTTGTCGGGTATTACGCGCAAAGGAATATAAATCACAAAGCTGTTGTGGTTTGGGTAAAGCGTTGGGATTCTTTTTATCGTCTTTTCCACGAATCAAACGAAACAGCATCAATTGATCATCACGATCTATAATCGAAAATTGATCTAATCCAAAAGCTTTTGGCACGCGTCTGAGTAAATACATGCAGAAGGTATGAAATGTAGATGCTCGTAACCCTTTGGCCTGATCACCTAAAGCAAGTTCTACTCGCGCCACAATCTCGCTGGCAGAACGGCGGGTAAATGTCAGAATTTGGATTTGATTGGCAGGAATGCCCTGATCAATGAGATATGCAGCTCGTGCCACAATGGTTTTGGTTTTGCCACAACCTGCCCCAGCAAGAACTAGACTATGTTTTTTTTCAGTCGTAGCAGCTTGTTTTTGTTGAGGGTTTAATTCATCAATCAGGTTGGCTAAACTCATTTTCACTCATCATTTTATGGATGGCTGCTAGTTTAGCAGAGCTATAGTGAAATTATGCATTTTAACCCAAGAATCAAGTCGTGAATTGACGCTTAAATCAGGACATAAAAATGAAGAAAAACTCAAGACAATAAAATTCCCCTATCTTTTGGAGAGATTAAAGAAAGGCTTCAACAATAAAAACAGCTTATAACCTTAACAACCGTGTCACATTTTCACTACAGCGTTCTAAATTTTGCTCACCGTGCTTTAATGCCGTGGCTAAATCACATGCACCATCAACAATACCAAAAATTGCGCTAAAGCCTTCTGCATAAAGCTCCTCGGCGCCTTCACCGATATGCCCTGCAAAAGCAATCACAGGTTTATTCAACTGCTTAGCAACTTGTGCTACCCCAAAAGGTGTTTTGCCAAACTTAGTTTGAAAATCAATCCCGCCCTCACCAGTAAACACATAATCTGCTTGGGCAATTTTTTCCTCAAGTTGGGTTTCTTTAATCACGATTTCTATACCAGAGCGTATTTTTGCTCCTGTAAAAGCCATAAGTCCGAAACCCAAACCGCCTGCAGCACCAGCACCCTGAATATTTGCCACATCCACATGCAATTGTTGTTTCACCAACATAGCAAAATGATCAAGATTTTGATCTAAGATCCCAACCATCTCAGCAGTTGCTCCTTTCTGTGGTGCAAAAATAAAAGAAGCACCATTTGGACCACATAATGGATTGTTTACATCACTGGCAATAATAATCTCAGTCGCTTTTAAACGCACATCGAGTTGTGAAAGATCAATGCTTTTGATCTGTTGAAGCTGCCCACCACCCACATCTACAGGATGGTTGTTTTCATCTAAAAATTTTGCCCCTAAAGCCTGTGCCATCCCAGCACCAGCATCATTGGTGACGCTCCCACCTAGACCAATAATGATTTTATCAACACCCAAATCTAAAGCGGCTTTAATCATTTCCCCTGTACCCAGAGTTGATGTCACCAAAGGATTACGTTGGGATTTTTCAATCAAATGAATACCATTTGCCATCGCCATTTCTATAACAGCCGTTTGACCGCCATCAATTAATCCCCAATAGGTGGATATTCGTTGCTGAACCAATGGACCAGTGACCTCAATATATACTTTACGACCACTTCGTGCAGCGACCAAAGCATCGACTGTTCCCTCACCACCATCTGCCATAGGTACATGAATAAACTGTGCATCAGCAATGACTTTTTCAATGCCACGTTGCATTGCAAAACAAGCTTGTTCGGCTGTCATACTTTCTTTAAATGAGTCAGGCGCAAGAACAAAAACTTTAGACATGAGCAAATGCATTTTGATGAGATTCAAAAATTAACATAACGATTTTTCGAGTATAGATAAACTAATAAATTCATAATTAAGACTAAAGAAATGACAACTATGCAACGTGTAAACCTTGGGAAGACCGCCCCAGAACTATATAAAACGGTCATCGAGCTTGAAAATTTATCTATGCAAAAAGTTCAGCAAGCTGGGCTTGATGTTGGATTCTCTCATTTGCTCAAATTAAGAGCCTCGCAAATTAACCAATGTGCTTTCTGTGTTCGTATGCATACCCAAGATGCAATTAAAGCGGGCGAGTCAACCGATCGTATTGCCTTGATTAGTGCTTGGCGTGAGAGTGAATACTTTACTGAAAAAGAACGTGCGGCCTTAATTTTAATTGAAGAGATTACTTTAATTGCCAATCAACATTTTCCAGATAACGCTTATGAGCAAGCTGCACAGCATTTATCTAGTGATGAAATTACAGCGATTGAATGGATTGCGATTGTGATCAATACATGGAACCGTATCGCCATTTCTAGCCAGTATAAAGTTGCAAAGTAAGCTGCGTTTTAGCACTTTAATCAATTTATCTAGGCAACACTTCGCTTTTCAAGCGTGTTAATTAAGATAAGATTTAACTGAATACTGCTCTAGTTGCATAAATATTTACGCCAAAATGCAAAATGCCTGATGTCATTCATCAGGCATTTTATTAAAAGCGTATACGATTTCAAATATCAAGTGAAACCTTAATGACTCGCTGGAGGGATGTGTTTAATTGCTGCTGCGAAGGTAAGATAGTTCACTCCTTGGAATAAAATATCCACACCTAAAAATAATCCGAGTACCCAAAAAGGAGAATCAGGTGATGCCAAAATAATTGCGCCTGTTGCCAATGTTAAAAGCCCTGAAAATAATGTCCAACCCCATCCAGACATTGGTTTCAACATAAAAGCATTAAAAATACGAATAAAACCGCCAATCAATAAAGCAATTGCCAGTAAATTGGTTAATACCACTGCAGTGGTAATCGGAGATTTAAAGGCATAATAACCCGCTGCGATATACAACACACCAAACAACGCCCAAAGCCAACGGAAACCGCCATCAAAAATTTTAAATGCTGCAATCAGGTGTAAAGCCCCACCGATCATCATTAAAGCACCAAACAATGCAACAACTGTCAATGTTGCCATACTCAGTGAAGCCAATAGCACTAATCCAAAAATCACCAATAAAGCTCCAAGCAGAAGATACCATTTACGGTTTTCATGGAGTTGATGACGAACTAAATCATTTCCTACAGTACGCATATTCTTCTCTTGGTTGTTATTCATTGATTTTATTGTTGATCTAATTCAGTTGTTTGTCTGTATAAAATCTGCATCTATACGAAAATAAAGCTTTATTTGAGCAGAATCTTAGCGATAAATTGCACAGGTCTATAGGCTACTTCACCCATCCCATTTCTTGTGCAGTGAGTCGACTGATCATAGTATCTGCTAGTTCTTCAGGTGTTTTGCTTTTACTTTCTGAAAGCGGAATATATCCACCCATGATTTCTGCACGTGGTTGCGGGTAGCGTGGTTGTTGCTCAGGATTTGCATAGCCTGTTGGATAGAGTGGCTGCCCTGTTTTAAAATCATATTTATCTTTGGCGCCAAAGGTATGTAATAACTCATGTACAAGAACAACCTTATTACTCGAACTTTGCTTTCGCGATGCAAATAGATTCACCGAGCCAATACGTCCACGTTCCAATGCAGTGGAGTGCTTCAATACTTTCAGCAACTTCGGATCATAATAATTTAAATACAGGGTCACCGATGGTGAGCCATCTTCTCCTTGATGCTGTTTCCATGCATAAAATCTAAATTTTAAGCTCCACAGAACTGTATCCAATATACGGCCTGATTCTGGAAACTTAGGTGGCAAAGTATCTAATTCACGTCCAAGTTGAAAATGGAACGAAATCGGTTGTCCACGAAATACTTGAGACTGCAAACTTAAATAATGTTTAATTTCTTCAAGATCATCTGTTGAAATTTGCTGAATATAGACTGATGTGGAGCGTTGACCATCTGCATTAATTGGATGTAATAAAACAAAGATGGGCTTGCTCCAATCTTGGTTCATATCACGCCAAGCATTCACTGCAACAATCAGCAGAATGATCAGTAAAATACCAACTCGAATCTTTTTCCACATTGATTATATTCTCAATTTTTAATTGCAATAAAAATGCTGACCTAGGCCAGCATTTTTAAATATCTATGAATTAAGCTTCTACCCATTTCCCATCTTGGTAGACCAAAGACCATTTGGTTTGTTTACCTTCTGGGGTCTCTGAACCAATATATTGCGCTTGGTTTTTACGGCTAAACTTAACCAATGTTGGATTACCATCTGGATCTTGATCAGGTGCTTGCAAGATAAACTGATACTTAGGATCAAGTTGATCTGCAACTGAACGTAACTCCGCAACCTTCGGTGCACGTGTTTCGCGTACTTTAGGGAATTTGCTTGCAGCCAAGAATAACCCCGCTGCTCCATCACGTAGAACAAAGTAATCATCATGTTTGACTGAACGTAAATGTTCCATTTTGATTGGGTCGACACGAGGTGGCGCTGGCTGACCATTTTTCAGAACTTTACGGGTATTGTCACAACTCATACAAGCGAAATATGGACCAAAACGACCTGTTTTTAACTGCATCTCGCCATCACATTTATCACATGGAATGGTTGGACCATCATAACCCTTGATTTTGAACTCGCCTTCTTCCAGCTCGTAACCATCACAATCCGGGTTATTACCACAAATATGTAACTTGCGACCACCATCAATCACATAGCTGTCCATTGCCGTACCACATATTGGACAACGTTTTTTCGACATTAAGTCAGCAGTTTCAGCACTGTCATCATCAGAAAGTATAGCCAACGACTCAACTGGTGTTAAATTCAACGTCCCTTTACAGCGTTCTTTTGGTGGCAAGTTGTAGCCAGAACAACCAAGGAAGACACCCGTTGTACCAGTACGAATCTGCATCGGACGTTCACATTCTTTACAGTGAACAGCTTCAACTTCTACAGGTTGATTACGGCGCATACCGTTTTCACCCTGTGCTGTAGTTAAACGCTTTTTAAAATCACCGTAGAAACTATCTAACAGCTCTTTCCAATTACGTTCACCATCTGCAACTTTATCCAATTGACCTTCCAAATCTGCAGTAAATGCATAATTCATCAGGTTATTAAAATTCTCGTCTAGACGATCGGTAACAATTTCTCCCATCTTCTCTGCAAAAAGACGCCGATTGTCGAGTTTGACATAGCCACGATCTTGAATCGTAGAAATAATCGCAGCATAGGTAGATGGACGACCAATACCACGTTTTTCTAATTCTTTAACTAAAGATGCTTCAGTAAAACGTGCAGGGGGTTTAGTGAAATGTTGAGAAGGATCAAGTTTCTCAAGTTTTAGAATTTCACCCACTTTGACTGCTGGTAATAAAACATCATCATCAGACTTGTTCTGACCACGCACTTTGGTAAAACCATCAAAAACTAAAGTACGACCTTTGGCCTTGAGTTCTACACCATTGGCATCAACCAAAATCGTTGAGGATAAATACTCTGCTGGAGTCATTTGACATGCAACAAATTGACGCCAGATCAAATCATATAAACGTTGTGCATCACGCTCAACACCCGCCAAACTATCGCCTTTTAAGGCAACATTGGAAGGACGAATCGCTTCATGGGCTTCTTGCGCATTGGCTTTATTCCCATAACGATTTGCTTTAGCAGGTAAGTACTTTGCACCAAATTCAGTTTCAATATGATTACGCACCATACTGACAGCATCATCACTCAAGAATGTTGAGTCAGTACGCATATAAGTAATAAAACCAGCTTCATATAAGCGCTGTGCCAGCATCATGGTTTTCTTCACTGAGAAACCTAAGCGAGTACTAGCAGCTTGTTGCAAAGTTGACGTTATATAAGGCGCACTTGGATTGACCTTAGTTGGCTTATCTTCGCGTGTTGCAACTTTATATTCAGCATTTTTTAAAATTTTCAATAAAGCATCAGTTTGCGCTTTATTTTGTAATTTTAATGTTTTGCCAGCTTGCTTGACTGCTTCTAAACGAATTTCATCTTTTGCAGATTGGGTATCTGCAAAAACTTGCCAGTATTCTTCAGGAATAAAGGCACGAATCTCACGTTCACGCTCGACCACCAATTTTACCGCAACCGACTGTACACGCCCTGCAGAGAGGCCACGCGCAATCTTTTCCCACAGTAATGGTGAAACCATAAAGCCAACCACGCGGTCGAGAAAGCGACGAGCCTGTTGCGCATTCACACGGTTTAAATCTAGTCGTGTAGGTTGCTTAAATGCTTCTTGAATGGCATTTTTGGTAATCTCGTTAAAGACTACACGATGGTAACGGCTATCATCACCACCAATCACTTCTCTTAAATGCCAAGCAATCGCTTCCCCTTCTCTATCCAAATCCGTTGCGAGATAGATTTCATCTGCATCTTTGGCCAGTTTTTTCAGTTCAGCGACGACATGTTCTTTGCCTGGAAGCACTTCATATTTAGCTTTCCAGCCATGCTCAGGATCAACCCCCATACGATTGACTAAAGCGGATTGTGCCTTTTCAGCCTTCTGTTCATCCGTCAATTTGGTACGTGTTGCTGGTTTTTTTTCTGTCGATTTACTTGAACCACCTGTAGGCAAGTCACGAACATGACCTACCGAAGACTTCACAATGTAATTTGAGCCTAAATATTTATTAATCGTTTTCGCTTTTGCAGGCGACTCCACAATCACTAGTGCACGTTTTTTCCCAGCATCAGGAGAATTTGCTGTTGTGCTTTTGGATGTGGACCGAGGAGCGTTCGCCATAATAAACCACTGTTCCTATTATTAAGTTAAATTTCAGCCAATTTAAGTAAATATGCCTTCATATCATCAAGCTGTGTTGCTCTGAGGTCAGATTCTTCATCCCAATAAAGCCCTACACAGTTGGCCTGCATATCAATAGCATAAATCCCTTTTAATGCAATGGGAAAATCTTTAAATTTCTCATCACCGAGGACCACTTGAAGCTTTTGCTCTGCTACACGGGCGCGCATCAAAGCTAAGCGTGCATCTGGAATAAGTACACTATAATAAGCCACCATACTCGCACGAGATTCTGTTGCCATTGGGATTTTCGTCCACTCTGGTGCAGCCACTAAACGTGGGTGTAAGCCCATCTTACGTGCTTTCTCTCGCATTAAACCTAATGCTTTTTCTCTAGGGCTTACGCGTAAGCCAAAAATCGAGCCCAATACAAAAACAATAATAACGAGCGCAACCCAAAGACCAGTGTGTTCCATAGTTCACCTTTTAATTCCTATATTAGAGTTGCATAAGCTGAATATAAAACGCAAGTTTAAAATTAAAATTACCTGCAATTACTCATTTTGAGGACAGTTTAATCTCTTATTTTTCATTCATATTTTTTTCATAAAACTCCATCCAGATTCCCAATGACTGAATAGAGTTTTCCAACGTTTGTCCCAATTCGGTGATTTGATATTCCACTCTAGGTGGTACTTCTGGGTAAATCTGCTTTGTTATAAGTTGGTATCGCTCAAGCAATTTTAAATGTTTCGACAGCTCTTTTTGTGGAATAGGCGCTAAAGCCTTTTGTAATTGGCTAAACCGAACAGGATGTTTTGCTTCAATAAGATGATAGACAATCGGCAACACCCATTTTCCTGAAAATAATGCAACAAATCGCATAATCGAACAATTTTGCTCATATTGCAGTGTCATTATTTTTCACCTTACATAAAGCTACATTTTATAGTATATGAGTTTAGTCTATTTCAAACCAGACAACGACTAAGTCACCAGTTGGTAAGTACTTACTTTCGCAAATAAATTTCCACAATATAAGAGTCTTTAGACAATTTAGTGAACAATATGCGATTAAAGAATAAAACGGTTTTAATTACAGGTGCAACCAGTGGAATCGGTTTTGCAGCCGCACAACGAGCAATAGAAGAAGGTGCTTTTGTTGTATTTACAGGCAGAAATCAAGACCAAATTTTGCAAACACAAAATCAACTCGGTACGCAAAGCTTGGGCATCTCATGTGATCATTCCAATTTAGCATCTCAAGATAATTTCACTCAAAAAATACAAGAATTATCAATTAAATTCGATGTAATTTATATCAATGCTGGTAATGTCACACATGAGGCATTTGGTCAATGGACAACTGAACAATTCGATGTGATTTTCAACACCAATGTAAAAGGCCCATTTTTTCTTATTCAAAATTTGCTTTCAATGATCAATCCCCATGCCTCAGTCATTTTATGTGGTTCGACCAGTATTCATATTGCCTTAGAGAAAAGTAGCGTTTACGCCGCATCTAAAATCGCTTTACGCTCTTTAGCCAAAACATTATCTAGAGAGCTTTTAGCGCATCAAATACGTTTTAACTTACTCTCCCCAGGACCAACTTTAACACCAGCCCTTAACAAAGTCGCCAATACCCCCGCTGAGACCGAACAACTTAAAGTCAGTATTGAAAATCTGGTACCAATTAAAAGATTGGCAGATCCTATAGAAATCGCCAATGCCTTTATTTATCTTGCTTCAGATGAAGCTAAATTTATAGTGGGTAGCGAACTATTAATAGATGGAGGTGTCGCAAATTTATAAGAACGTACAGACTTATCAAAACAGGATCTATAACTCAATAAAAAAGCGTTTAACATTAAATCTAATCGCTTTTTTGTTTTGCTCTGATAACTTCAAGTTTGGTCTAATTTAAGTACATTTCATGACTATAAACAACTTCATGACCATTCCAGTAAATATAGCCTTTTTCAATCAACTCTTTAAGCAATAAACGAATATCTGACTTTGGAAACATTTGTTCCAATAAATCTCGTAACGCATAAATATCTTTAGGTTTATCTGTTTTTAGATCATTCAATTTATGGATGACTTCGATTTGTACAGGATCTATTTTTTCAAAGTTTTTAAATAAAACATTGTGTACCAAACTCACCGAATCTTGCTGATCAACTTCTTGTAAAACTCGATCCGAGTCCGCACATAATTTTTCTAAAAATTGATCAATTTTTTCAATTTTAATATTAGCTTGTGCTACGGATTCTGTCTCAGTTAGGTTTACTAAAACAGGAGATTCAATATCAAGAGCTGTCCATTGCTTCAACACTTTTTTACGGTAAGCAACTTGATCATCAAAGCGTTTGACAATTTTCAAATTGATTAACATTCCAACAAGATGTTGAGCTTTTTCTGGAACAATTTGCAAAATATTAACAATAGAATTTTTCAATTTCTCAATCGTATTTGGTTTGCCAGTCATTTCTCCCAAAGCATCACAATACTTCTTCACCATGATTAAATATGGCTTATTTTTAATCGCTTGTAGACTTGGTATTGAGTATTTGTTGCGTTGACGCTCTAGCGTCGACTGAACTTGAATAAAACTGCAATCAAGATCAGCACTACGCATTAGATCTAACAATAAGCGACAGCTTGGCACTGCAGAAATTACGTCAATCTTAATTTCAGGTTCTAATAATGCCAATAGTTGTCCCACCACAACTGCATATTCATATTCTTTTTCAGATGCATTCGGTACCTCTAAAATCACCACCTGGCCACTGCTCACCCAGCCTGAAAACTCAGTTAAGTCTTCTAGAGAGTACTGAAATTGCCCTGTGCAATTGAAAAGATAGAGTGTCGGGTAATGTTCAATAATCTCCCTCAGGATATTGGCTGTAGGCATATTATTTTCAAGATCGAGAAGAACAGCTTTATTCGGCATGGTCAAAAATTTTGCGACTGAACAGTGCCAAGCATTACAACTAGCTTTCAACAAAAGGTCAAATAAAATTGGAAATTTAATCCTAAACTCCCAATTCCACCTGATTTAAATTTATAAGTTTTAAATTTTAAAGATAAATATCATTGGATTGTTGCAATCACTTGATCTGCATAACAGGTTGCACCTACCTCTTTAAGCAATTGAATTAGACCATCTTGATGAGCCAAAACTTGAACTTCCATTTTCATCGCTTCCATAATTGCTACAACCTGCCCAGCACTTACGTGCTCGCCAGCTTGGACTTTCCAACAAATGATTGCCCCATTAATAGGTGCTTGTACATCTTCAGGTTTAAGCGCTAACTCTGGTGTTTGCGTCTGTTGTAGATCAGCCTGAACTGCACCTTGAGCAAACATCCCTGCAGGTAACCCTAGACGATGTAATTTTCCATCTATTTCAATATAACTCAAAATCATAGGCTGTTGATGCTGAGGAATCGCACGTCGAGTTGATTTTAAGTCTTGTTTAAAGTCATTTTCAATCCAACGCGTATGTACTTTAAATTCGTCGGTAAAATCAGGCTCATTCAGCACGGCTCGATGAAAATCTAAAACTGAAGCCACACCCTCAATTTTAAACTGCTTTAAAGCACGTTTTGCGCGGCGTATTGCGATTTCACGCGTTTCCCCCGTCACAATCAGCTTTGCCATTAAAGAATCGAAATGGCTGGAAACCAGAGAGCCTGTGCGCACGCCAGTATCGACACGCACACCATGACCAAAAGGTGCTTCAAATAAACTTAGTGTACCAAATGCTGGAATAAAACCACGGCTAGGGTCTTCTGCATTGATACGAAACTCAATGGCATGACCTTGTGCTTTAGGGGTTTCTTTGATCGATAACTCTTCGCCCAAAGCCACCTGAATTTGCTCAACCACCAAATCAACGCGCGCTGTTTCCTCCGTCACAGGATGTTCAACTTGCAACCGCGTATTGACTTCTAAAAATGATAGCGTCCCGTTTTGACTCAATAAATACTCGACTGTCCCTGCTCCAACATACTGAGCAGCCTGACAAATATTTTTTGCTGAAGTTAAAATCTCTTGGTAAATCTTGTCACTGATAAATGGTGCTGGAGATTCCTCAACTAATTTTTGATTACGACGCTGTAAAGAACAATCGCGTGTGCCTAAAACCACAACATTTCCATGTAAATCAGCAATAACTTGCGCTTCAACATGACGTGGATTATCTAAGTATTGCTCAACAAAACATTCACCTCGACCAAATGCAGCTTGTGCTTCACGTACAGCAGAGTCATAAAGTTCTTTCACTTCTTCAAGTTTCCAAACCACTTTTAAGCCACGTCCACCACCACCAAAGGCTGCTTTAATTGCAATTGGCAATCCATATTGTTTTGCAAAAGCTAAAGCCTCATCTGCATTGTTCAAAGGGTCTTGTGTGCCTTGTACCAATGGAGCACCTACTGAAGCAGCGATTTTACGTGCTTCAATTTTGTCACCCAACTTGGTAATTGCTTCAGGAGATGGACCCACCCACTTCAATCCTGCGTCAATCACGGCTTGTGCAAACTCAGCCCGTTCTGACAAAAAACCATAACCCGGATGCACCATCGTGGCTTTTGATTTTTTAGCAATATCAATAATGGCATCAATATTTAAATAGGTTTCTTTTGCAGTTGCCCCAACCAAACCCCACGCTTCATCTGCAAGTTCGACATGCAAACTGCCAATATCGTCATCTGCATACATCGCCACTGAAGCAATGTCCATATCCCGACAAGCATGGATAATACGCACAGCAATTTCACCACGATTGGCAATCAATAATTTTTCATTTACATATTTTTGCTGGTTCATCTTAGTTCTCGATATCTACAAATTCGGCGATTTTTCTAAATTTGATATGGCAATCCGCAGGTATTTGTGCCACCAAATCCCAATGATGCTTGGCAACCGAAGCAATCACAGGATAACCACCTGTTAATGGGTGATCATTCATAAACAATACAGGTTGACCATTGGGTGGAATCTGCAAAGCACCAATACATGTGCCTTCGCTTTCCAATTCATGGTGAATCTTACGTGTTAAGGGTGCTTTCCCAGATAAACGTAATCCCACTCGATTACTTTCATGAGTCACTAACCATGCTTGATTGCACAGTTTTTCAATACTGCTTTGCTCAAACCAATCCGTTCGAGGTCCCATCACAATATCAAGTTCAATCGTATCGCCAAGGGACAGGAGATTGGATTTTGGCACTTCGTTGATGCTGATATTGGATGGGACAACTTGACCTTGGTAAATGACATCACCCGTTTTTAAAGGGGCTGGACCAAGAATGGCTAAACTGTCAAAAGAACAGCTATTTAAAATGGGTTGAATATCCAAACCACCACGAACCGCAAGGTAATTGCGTAACCCTGCACTCGGCGTTTGAATTTGAAATTCATCTCCCTCATCCAGTGCAATCGCTTGATAACTGTCAAAATCTACTTTTTGACCATCTGCAAATTTCACATGGATATTGGAAATTGCACCTGCCACGCTAATGACAGCTGAATTTTGCATGACTGCTTTTAAACCACCATTGAGTACCTCAATCACAGGCGTATCCGTTGGATTCCCCACGATTCGATTGGCACAATGCATCGAAACCACATCCATCGCACCTGCTGTCCCCACACCGATATTGCTGTGCTGAAAACGGCCTTCATCTTGAATCGAAACTTGCAAGCCAGATGCCGTGATTTTAAATAAGGGGTGTTTTAAAGTTAAATCTTGTCGTGGCGTGATTTGCTTGGGCACATCCACAGATACAGGCCGATGAGTTATATCCTCAAAATGCACCCGCATTCCTGGTCGTAAAAGCGCAGGATTTTGACGCTCCAAATCCCACATTTTTTCTGACGTTGTTCCAATCAATTGCCAACCACCTGGACTATCTTTTGGGTAGATACCCGAGTATTGCCCAGCAAGTCCAAGTGAACCTGATGGAATTTTTTTACGCGGTGTCTTTAGACGAGGAACGTCTGTAAAGGGCAGATCAAGGCTACTCATATAAGCAAAACCTGGAGCAAAGCCAATAAAGGCAACGTCCCAAGTACTTTGATGATGTTTTAATATCAGATCGGCTATAGAGAGGCCTTGCAGTTCCGCCACTTGTACTAAATCTTCGCCATCGTAACGAATCGGAATAATCACTTCCTGCGTATTGCGATCAAAACCTGAATCAAGGTTTAACGTACCAATCAAAACACTCAAGGTTTTAAAGTCAGTCTTGATTTCGTTAAAACAAATTAAAATTGTTTTTGCAGCAGGAATTAAATCTTTGATTCCATTCAAGTGTAAATTTTGCAATTTACTGTATAACGCCAAAGTTTCTTCTAAACTAGAAAGCTCAATCAAGAAACTGTCGGAATTTACCGATAAAAATCGCATTTACTGATCCTTTCTTGTCTTAACGCATCCACGCACGATCAGGTATGTCTGTAATCAACATATGTCCTGGTGCATGGCTAATGGCAAATGGGATTTTCGAGTTCATGATTGCCGCTTGAGGTGTTACACCACATGCCCAAAATACTGGAATTTCACCCTGTTCAATACGTGAGGCATCACCAAAATCTGGCTGATTGATGTCGCGTATTCCTAAACTTTCAGGATGACCAATATGTACGGGAGCACCATGAACACTCGGCATACGCGCCGTAATTTTTACCGCCTCAGCTATTTGATGGGCAGGAATGGGGCGCATAGAAACCACCATATTCCCTGAAATACGTCCAGCAGAAAGGCATTCGATATTACTCAAATACATCGGTACATTGGTCTTGTCATGGATATGACGCACTTCAATCCCTGCGTCTTGTAAAGCTGTTTCAAAGGAGAAACTACAGCCAATTAAAAAGGTCACTAAATCAGGATGCGCGTTATAAAGCTCACTCGCATCAGTGAGCTCATCAACCATTTCACCGTCTTTCCAAACACGATATCGTGGAAAATCAGTGCGAATGTCTGTGTCAGCAGCCAATCGAGAGTGGTATACGCCTTCTTCCAAAACATCTAACACAGGGCAACTTTGTGGGTTACGCTGGGCATACAACAAGAAATCATATGCCCAGTCTTTGGGTACAGAAATCATATTCACTTGTGTCATTCCAGCAGCCATTCCTGCTGTGGGTTGATCAAAACCCGCACGAATTTGTTGTCGCGCATCCAATGCAGCTTTTAGTTGAACTGGATCGACTTTAATCTCTTTAAACATGTGTCTTGTCCTTATTGTTTTATGCACAAAATGAACGAACTTGAATGTCGTTTTTTAACAGCTCAGCTTTAATCGCTGCGGACATTTCTAATGCGCCAGCAGTATCACCATGTAAACAAATCGTATCGGCTTGAATTGGGGTAAAGATGCCATCAATTGACTCAACCCCGCCATTTTTTAACATCGCAACCACACGTTTTGCCACAAACTCTGCATCATGCAAAACAGCACCCTCCAAACGGCGTGAAACCAGTGAACCATCACGGTTATAAGCACGATCAGCAAAGGCTTCTGAAACCACTTTTAGACCTGCCTGACGTGCTTGTGCAACCAAATTTGACCCAGCCAAAGCAACCAGTACCAATGCTGGGTTATACATTTTAATGGCTTCAATCACGGCTTCGGCTTGTACGGGATCTTTGGCTATGGTGTTATACAATGCCCCATGCGGCTTGACATATTGCACTTTGGAGCCAGCAACTTTTGCCAAACCATCAAGTGCCGAAATTTGATAGAGCACATCTGCAATCAGCTCGTCTTGAGACAGATCCATATTACGGCGACCAAAACCAACCAAATCTGGGTAGGAAACATGCGCACCAATCGTGACATCTAATCGCACTGCTTGTTGAAGCGTTTTCAATATTCCCAATGGGTCACCTGCATGGAAGCCACAGGCAATATTAGCACTACTGACAACAGGTAAAATTTGCTCATCATTGCCCATTTTCCATGAGCCAAAACTTTCACCCAAGTCACTATTTAAATCGACATACATTGTGATCATTCCTTTTCAATTGAGTGTGAAGTTGATTAAAGCTTGGTGAGGTAATTAAATACCGTCGTGAATGACATATAACCCATCCACCATGTGAGTAAGCAGGTTAATACACCCAAAACCAGCAACCATTTTGGATAATTATAATTGCCCATCATGTCTTTACGACATGCCGCAACATAGACAAAAATCGTTAAACCAATTGGTAATACCAAACCATTAAAACCACCCACAAAGATCAATAAGCCCGCTGGTGTTGCACCTAGAATCACGTAAAGCAACAGGGCTAAAGAGATAAAGCTAATCGTGAGGTAATTGGTATGTTTGGTGGTTAAGTTCTTTTTAAATGCGGACATAAACGAAACAGAGGTATAAGCTGCACCAATTGTGCTACTGATTCCCGCTGCCCAAAAAATCAAGCCAAACAGTTTAAAACCAAATGTACCCGCAGCATATTGGAATGCTTGCGCAGCTGGATTGGCATCGTGACTTGCTAAATCGATATTTGCGCCGCTGACCACAACCCCTAAGAATGCCAAGAACAATACATAACGCATGATCCCGACCACCACAATACCTTTGGTTGCGGCTCTGGCAACTTCATCAATATTTTCTGGTCCTACAGCACCTTTGTCCAATAAGCGATGCGCGCCTGCGTAGCAAATATAACCACCCACTGTACCGCCAACAATGGTTGTAATGATTGCGAAATCAATTTGATCAGGTGCAAAAGTTTGTTGAACGGCTTGCCCCACAGGTGGCATGACAATAAATGCAACTATCACGATCAAAACAATTTTGAGTAAACCCAAAATAATCATGCTCTTGTCCATCGCCAGTGTGGCTTTTCTGGAGGCAAAAATCAGAATTGCCAAAGCACCGCTCAGCACGCCGCCGACCTTGGTATCCAACCCAAAGAGTGCATTTAAGCCCAGTGCAGCACCTGCAATGTTACCGATACTAAAGAAAAACCCACCTAAAATAACCAGAAATGCGAGTAAGTAACCACTCCCCGGTAAAGCTTTATTGGCAATATCAGAAGCGCGCATTTGCGTTAAGGTAACTACACGCCAAATGTTTTGCTGAACAACGTAATCAATAATGATCGAAACTAGGATTGCAAAGCCAAATGCAGCACCTAATTTCACTGTGAATACAGCGGTTTGGGTTAGAAAACCTGGCCCCATCGCCGATGTTGCCATCATAAATATAGATGCAACAATTGCCCATTGGCGGTCAGATAAAAAAGAAGATTTCAATAAAGACATGTAGGCGTTCCTCATCCATTTGAGCTTAATCAACGCTATTTCAAGTGAAACAAAGAACATCTATTTTTCTAAAATATGAAATTCTTTAATCCTTTAAACTTTTAAGATTTTTTGGTTATGCTGAACCAAATCTGTATTTCAAATAAAAGCATAGGCGAAGGTGAGTCACAATAAGACTTTATTCAAAATTTATTAAACGTAAGATATTGAATTCATATGTTTTTATTATCTTTAAAATCATTTAATAATGAATATTTATCACTTTCTATAAGTTCTCATTATCAATATTTCATATTTTTGCAATTTTTAAATCAAAACCAAAGCCGAATAAAATGCCGTTTTATTCTTCACTATCTAATTTTATTATTCAGCTTTTTCATGGCATTTTCCGAAGTTAAAACCGCTAAATCGGTCAACTTTTCTTTTAATGCTGTGTTATTGCCTTGTGTATAGATTGCGGTAAAGTGGAATGTCTTTAATTGGATTGGCGTATCCAAAATTTCCAATCGCCCATCTAAAATTTCTTTGATTGCCGTTAGTTTAGGTACCACTGCAATCCCTAAACCTTGTTCAGCTAAACGTAATAATGTGACCAATGAATAACTTGTAATGGATAGTGGTTCATCTATCTTTTGTTCTTTCATTTTTGCTTTGAGCTCTTTATAAGGATAGGTAATTCTTGGATAGGTTAAAATGGTATGCGACATCAATGCCCGCAATGACATCTGCCCGATTCCACCTTTAAATGAAGGTGATGCCAGAAAGCTTAATTCAAAATCACACAATGAACGTTCTATACATTCAAAAGGCAAAGTTGGCCCCAGTAAAAACGCCATATCCAAATCACCAGTGCGTACACCTTCTTGTAAATCTGGAGTTAAATTCACCACGATTTCAATGGAAACTTTTGGAAACTCTTGCTGGACTTGCTCCATATATTCCACTAGCCAAGTATGGACAATCGTTTCGGAAACCCCTAAACGAATCGTTCCTGTTAAATACTGACTTTCTGTGAGTTCAGCCACTAAGTCTGTTTCCAGTCGCATAAACTTTTCAGCATATTTAAATAAGGTCATGCCCTTATGCGTGGCTTTTATTTGACGAGAACGGCGATCAAGCACTTTAAAACCGAGATCATTCTCAATCGCAGTAATTTTTTGAGAAATTGCAGGCTGAGTCGTTTGAAGCTTTGTTGCGGCTTTATTAAAACTGTTTAAGGTCACCACCCAATAAAATGCTTCGAGGTTTTTTAAGTTCATAATCCATCTTAACCCACAAATTTAGCGCTTGCGTTATGCAAATCCTTTGCCAATACCACTGCTATGTGTGAATTTACTCTTGATTCAGCACACCTCAGCCACTCATATTTCACTTTCGTTAGATCAATAATGCGGAGGACGATTGGTCATTGGGTCAAATGCTGCAATACCTTCTGACAAATCAGCAGATTCTATACGTTGGTAAATTAACTGCATTTGTTTTTTTAAATCAGTGATTTCCAAGCTTTGTTGCGCTACTTGATCATTTAATTGTTCGACTAAATCATCTAAAAATGCAATTCGGACTTGCAAATCTTCTATGGGTGCGGAAAATGACGCCTGATCATCAATATTTTTATGTTTAGTCATTTTTAGTCCTCAGTGTGGGATGTTTAGGAAACCGTATGGCCTATATTACTATAAGGGATGTCCAACTTGCGTTTGGTGGACCTGCCCTGCTCGATGGCGCAAACTTCAATTTAGAACGAGGCGAACGAGTCTGTCTGATTGGTCGTAACGGTGAAGGTAAGTCTACTTTACTCAAACTGATTGAGGGAAGTTTATTGCCTGATCAAGGTGAAATTGCATTACAAAATGGTATTACGATTTCTATGCTTGCTCAGGATGTACCGATGGATTCGGGCAAAGTTGCAGATATTGTTGCCGAAGGTGCAGGAGAAGCCGCGCTCGTCCTAAAAGAATACCACGAAGCCAGCGATGCTTGTGTATTAGGTGATATGGAAGCTTGTGATCGTATGGGCAACCTACAACATAAGCTGGATTTGCTCGATGGTTGGGCATTAGAAACCAAAGTAAATTCTATCTTGAGCAAAATGGGCTTAGATCCTGAAGCGGATTTAGCTGATTTATCAGGGGGGCGTAAACGCCGTGTACTTTTAGCACGTGCATTGTTGACGCAACCTGACGTTTTATTACTTGACGAACCAACCAACCATTTGGATGTAGAAAGTATTGAATGGTTAGAGAAATTCTTACTCGATCAAAACAATCTGACCCTGTTATTTATTTCCCATGACCGTGCTTTTGTTGACAGTATTGCGACACGTATTGTGGAATTGGATCGTGGTATTTTACGTAGTTATGAAGGTAACTACTCACGCTACCTCGACTTAAAAGCACAGCAAATGGAAGCTGAAGAAAAGCAGAATGCGCTGTTTGATAAACGCTTGGCTGAAGAAGAGACTTGGATTCGTCAAGGCATCAAAGCACGTCGTACCCGTAACGAAGGTCGTGTACGTGCATTAAAAGATTTACGTGAACAATCTAAAGCACGTCGCTCACAACAAGGTAAAGTGAGCATGGCGACTCAAGAGGCAAATCGTTCAGGTAAATTGGTGTTCGATATTGAACACTTAAGTGTGGCTTTTGGTGATAATGCACCAATTATTAAAGATTTTTCTGCTTTAGTACTACGTGGTGACCGTATTGGTTTAGTCGGTGATAATGGTGTAGGTAAAACCACCTTGATCAAAGCCATTTTAGGTGAACTTGAACATGGCGGTTCGGTGAAAACAGGTACACAGCTTGAAGTGGCTTATTTTGACCAATTACGTAATGCGCTAGATCTTGAAAAATCAGTAATGGCCAACGTGTCTGAAGGCTCAGACTTTGTCGATGTTAATGGTGGTCGCCGTCATATCTACAGCTATTTACAAGACTTTTTATTCTCGCCTGAGCGCGCACGTACTCCTGTCAAAGCACTTTCAGGTGGTGAGCGTAATCGTATCCTTTTGGCGAAGTTATTGCTTAAACCGTCTAATCTTATCGTAATGGATGAGCCAACCAACGACTTAGACATGGTGACTTTAGAATTACTTGAAGAAATGTTGAGTGATTATAAAGGGACTTTGTTATTGATCTCTCATGACCGTGCATTTATGGACAATGTTGTGACATCAACTTGGGTATTTGATGGTAAAGGCAATATTGATGAATACATTGGTGGCTATCAAGACTATCTAGAACAACGTCCAGATCAGCGTGTTGTCGATCAGAAAAGTGATGTAAAAAAGGCCATTGCTAAAGCGGAAGCTGCTGCGACGCTTGCTGAACCAGCTGTTAAAAAAGTGAAGTTGAGTTATAAAGATCAACGTGCTTTAGAACAGTTACCCGCAGAAATTGAAGCTTTAGAAAAAGAACAAACTGAACTAACTGCAAAACTTGCAGATGGTTCTTGGTTTGTGACTGATGCAAATGCAGCCACCAAAGCGTCGCAAAGACTTGGCGAGATTGATGAACTGCTGCTTGAAAAAATGGAGCGTTGGGATGCATTAGAAGAAATGACCAAAGGTTAATTCTTATAAAATCTTTCAATAAAAAACTCCGAAAATATGCGGAGTTTTTATTGAGCCTGCCGACATTGAAACCAACAACATTGATCAATCATCTTATAGATATACAACACATATTTTCAGCTTTATGTATTAACCAGATTTAAGGACATTGGAACATAACGTAACCCATGATTTTCAATGGTTTCATCTTTCACCACAAAGCCAAATCGTTCATAAACAGGTTGTGCATTACAGCTTGAATTTACCGTAAATACTGAAACACCAGACTTTTTCACCTCCTGCAAAATAAAGTCCCACATTGTTCGGCCAATTCCCTGAGCTTGCTTCTCTTTCGATATAAAGAAATGAACCAAATGGGCCGGATTCTTATACGCAATAACACCGATCATCTGCTGATGATCGCTATAAACAAAATAGTGAATTTCAGGATTCTCAAGCATTTTTTCAATCATACTTGCGGAAAACAGTTGTCGCCCACTGTCATTAATTGCAAACTCATCAATAAAAGGCGCAATCAATTGGGTAATTGCAATTAAGTCCTTTATGGTTGCTCTTCTGATTGTCTTATTCATGTGAGGGGCATTCCAATAGTGGAGTAGCAGTAAAAGATCAAAATGCTCAATTTAAGTCTGTAATCAGAATTTCGTTATCTAAATAATACTTGAAATGATATATAACAAACTCCTTCATTTTTAAAAATAAACGCACTTATTTAAATGGCTTAGTTCAAGTTAAAATGACGGCAATACTTTACTAATTAAAATTAAATAAAACTTAAAAAATCAAAGCACTTACCATTCCCCACTCATCTTACCAATGATCATTTCATTTATACTGAATTTCGCTACAAGCACTTCATGATGTTTCCATACAAATCCACCAAGATATGATTATCGAATCTAGTTCAGATCTCGAATTATTTAGTGAGAATATGATCATGAAAAAAGTTACATCATTACTTGTTGCAGCATTCACCACAGCAATTTTCGCAGGTTCTGCAATGGCAGCAACTCCAGCACAGCATTCGACTCAAGCGGTTAAAACCCATCAAATGCAAAAACAACATAAAGCTGGCCATAGCCAAAAACACCATGCCGCTGCACAAAAATCAGCAACAGCAAAAAAAGTAGAGGGTAAAGCAGCAACCTAATAATCCACTTTAAAACGTTGTTTTAAAACTGTCGCTTTATAAAATTATGGTCCTCATGCTTAAAAGCTACACCAACAGTGTAGCTTTTAAATTTTTAGCGAATGCTCTGGAACGCTTCAAATCCATTCAGCTACTTTAAACCAAACTTCTCAGCAGGCTTGATTAACCATAAGGATAATTTTCTTAATAAAACATCAAAAAATTGCTGTTGTAACATCCAGCAAGTCAATACAGATAAACCAATACAAATCCCAATTTCCACAAAAATATGAAAATCCAGTTGCCAATAACGTGCAATCAACATCACCACAAAACCATGTAGCAAATACACCGCCAAAGTATTTTTCCCAAGTTGCACACAGCCAATATTCAATAATTTTGTCCATGCAAACATCGTGAAAATGCCCAAACTCGACATCAATAGACAGCCTATTCTGATCCACGTACCATCCCACATACTTACCTTAAGCTGCTGATAACTTAAACTGCCATATAACCAAAATGGGTTGATTTGGGTGAAATATACCAAGCTTGCAATGCCCATCACGATAAATCCAGCTAAAACTTGAGTGAATTTAAATTGCTGAATTTTCTCGACAATGGTTTTGCCATAAAGCGCACCCACAATAAAAAATGGAAAGAAGCTAAAAATTCTTCCGATAGAGTATTGGTAATTGTTCCAAGGGCTTAAACCGATACATAAAGCAAGAATCAGTGCAATCGGCAGTGCAAATTTTGTTTTTATCAAAAAATGGGTAAGCGTTGTCCATACCATCATGCCCAACAGATACCATAAGATCCAATAAGCTCGTTCAAAAAAATTCCAATTAAGTTGAAATTTACCTGACCAGATGGCATCAAATGCAGGAAATAGAATTTGAAAGGGCAAATAGAGCGAGACAAAAAATAAAATATTCTTAAACCACTTACTGTCTTTAAACAACATGCCCGAAATAAAGATAAAAGCAGGCATATGTACAAAATAAATCGTACCTAATAAGACATGATCAAGCGGATCTTTCCAACCGATCATGCGTTCTAGAAAATGCCCGAGCACCACAAGAAATATCAGTGTTGCCTTACAACTGTCTAAGTAGGTATTTCTCATCGCAAGGTTGTCTAGAATAATCAGTGAATAACTGTAATTATATACCTAAAACATGTACGTGCTTTTGGTCAATCTCAGCAAGATGCTGGCGATAGATTTTAAAATTTTCCAAATCAAAACACACGAAACTGACTTCCTCTAAATTGGTCGTCTGGGTTAAAAACTTAGTCACGCTGTTTATGGCAATAAATGCTGCCTCTGATTTGGGAAAACGATAAATGCCTGTTGAAATATTCGGAAATGCCAGTGTTTTTAGCTGATATTGCTCAGCGAGTCTTAAACTGTTCAGATAGGCTTTTGCAAGAAGTTCATTTTCAGCATGCTGTCCATCTTGCCAAGTGGGGCCCACGGTATGAATCACATAATTACAGGGCAACAACCCCGCTGTGGTAATCACTGCTTCACCAATTGCACACCCCCCCTGTCTGGCCCGAATCTTTTGACAATCCTCCAAAACAGCTACCCCACCTTTACGATGAATCGCACCATCCACACCACCACCGCCAAGTAACGAGCTATTGGCAGCATTCACAATTGCATCCACCTTTTGAACTGTAATATCACCTTGAATTAACCGAATTATTTTCACGTCATGCTTCCTTGCTTATCCTCAATGAGAGTGAATGACATCTTGAATTTTCTTCTTTAAACCGCTTCATGCTACACTCCTTTCAGTTTTAACTGCCCCAAAATTTACAAAACTGCTATGAGTAAAAAGCATCAATACGAGCCTGGAAAATTTTATTGGGCATTTTTACATCCGAAATATTGGGGAATCTGGATTGCGATTGTATTTTTGATGATGCTCGCAATTTTGCCTTGGGCAATTCAGTATCGCTTAGCAACACTGTTGGGCAATATTGCCTTTGACCGACTGAAATCGCGTCGTGAAACAACAACGCGTAATTTAGAAGTCTGCTTTCCAGAATGGTCGCCTGAACAAGTCATCGACAATTCAAGACAAGTCTTTGTTGATCAAATGGTCGGGGTCTTTGAAACCTTAAATGCATGGTACTCACCACAATGGTTTAAAAACCGTGTCAGTATTCAAGGTCTAGAGCATATCCGACAAGCCAAACAAAATGGTCAAGGTATACTGTTACTCGGCACTCATAGTACCATGCTTGATGCTGGTGGTTATTTATGTGCACAATTTTTTGAACCCGATGTCGTGTATCGCCCACAGAATAATCCTTTACTCGATATGCTGATTTATCGTTGTCGTGCAACGATTTATAAAGCGCAGATTGATCATGATGATATGCGTGGATTGATTCGCCATCTGAAAGAAGGTGATGCGATTTGGTATAGTCCAGATCAGGATTTTGGATTAAAACAAGGGGTGATGGCACCATTTTTTGGTACGCCCGCTGCAACGGTAACAGCACATCGACGTTTATTGAAAATATCAAAAGCTGTCGCGATCCCACTGTATTTCTATCGTGATGGTGATATAAAAGATCCAAAATACCATGTACTTATTGAACCTGCTGTTGATCCATTACCCAGTGAAGATGAAATGGATGATGCGATTCGTGTCAATAAAATCATTGAAAATCAACTACGGATCGCGCCGACACAATATATGTGGTTTCATCGTCGCTTTAAAACACGTCCCAAAGGCTATGAGAAAATTTATTAATTTTGAAAGCTTTCGTTTTTAACAATCAGGAGATATAAAAATATCTCCTTTTTTATTTTGGTCATCTAGCGTTTAAATACCATCGTTCATGGCGAACTGCGTCTAGTTACATATGCCCACTTTCTTGATTAAACAATGCGAATTAAGATTTATCAATAATAAGCTAAATACATTCAAATTTAAGGAAAATAAAACCATGAATATCATCAATAAAGTTCTTTTTTCATGTTTGATCAGTTCCAGTTTGATATTTACTGCATGCTCAGAGCAAAAAGCAGATATCGCCCAAAACAAAACCTCAGAAACTACGTCTAGGGTAACAACTCAAGGCAATTGGAAAAGCAAAGCGACTGAACTGAGTACAGCCAACGCAACAGAGATTACAACAGACTTGGCTCAACTTAATCAGATCATCAATCATGCAAATACTCAAGCACTTCAATTAAGAGCGGAGCTTCAATCAGCTGCTTCCCAACCTGAAAAGCGCCAGCAGATTTTACTCAAAGCCAATGATATACAAGCGAAAACTCAACAACAAATTATGGCATTAAATTTAAAAAGTAGTGAAGTACAAAGTCTACGCACACAGATGATTGATAATTTAATCACCAGCCAGAAAATGTATACGCTTTCAACAGCCTCAGATTTTAATCCAAATGCACCCAGTGATGAATTTAAGCAACTTGGTAAACGTTCAATAGCGCTTCAACAAAAAATTTCTGCTGAAATAGACGCCTTAAATCAACACTATGGAAAATAAAAACAATCTGGATCATAAGCGGGTTAAGTAGAAAGACCTAACCTTTCCATGCTCGAAAACGTGCCATCGCCCAAATCACATAAGGCCAAAAAATCATATTGACTATACTATGGATACTTTCCCAAATACGCCAATAGCCTCTACCAAAAATATCTGCGCGTGCATTAAAGATTTCAATTACAAATGCAAGCACAACTGTGGCGATAATCGCAAAATTTGATTTAAGTTGTCTTTTATGAATTGCAGCAACAATAAAATAAATGATTAAACCTGCATAGATAAATAAAGCATCACTACTTAAACCTGTAAAATGTTTAAGACTTGAAGCGAATTCTTGAACTTTTGCGAAAAACATAGCCACTCTTTTTTATTTTCAATCTTATCTGTTCTAAATTATATACCACAAATAAAGCATAACCCGAGTTCTGCATCCTGCAAAACTCGGGTTCATGAGGTTGTGCTTTCACATCTTATTCTTATTTTCTTGGTTATCCATTCCAACATCAAATCCTTGATGATTACTCCATCGACTTCGTCTTCCTTAGTGAGATTTTCCGTTCTCATTCCCTGTGTCGATAAGTAAAGATTAAAACGAATATGCTTTTCATGCTATCCGCTTAGGGCCTAAATCCATGTAAGTAATTGCTTACAAAAAATAGCCATTTTTTAATTTTTTTGTCAGACAATCAAGTTCCAACTTTATAACTTTGCGCAATTTCATCGGTTACCCGCTTTTCCTCTTTCTCTGCTTTTTCAATTCCTTCTTGAATCGCCTCTTGCGCTTCACGCTCATCCGCGTCTGTTTGCTCCAACTCTTCTTGAGTCTGCTCAAAAATACGCCCTGTTTGTAATACTACATAAATCGGAAAATGATCTGAACCCACATGAGGCAGCCGTTGCATATGCACTAAAGCAAAATCTGTACTATGAAATAAATGATCCAAAGACCATCTCAAAAACTTATAGTCAGCATGGAAAGTGTTGATATATCGACGCCCCACACGTGGGTCAAGCAAACCACTGATACGCTGAAATAAACGCGTTGTGCGTGACCAAGCAACATCGTTTAAATCACCCATAACAATACAGCTCTCATCCAAGTCTTTAATCTGATCCCCCACAATAAGCAATTCAGCATCACGTAAAGTCGAGTCTTTGGCTTCTGTTGGGCTTGGTGGTTTGGGATGTAAACAATACAGTTGCACTGCTTGCCCAGATGGTAAAATCACCGTGGTATGAATAGATGGAATTTCATCACTGAGAATGAATTTAACCTCTGTATCGACCAACTTGAGTTTGCTATACAAATGCATCCCATAGAGGTTGTCTAAAGGTATAGCCACACGATAAGGATAGTCTTTTTCAATTCGAGCTAGTTCATTTTGCCAAGTTTGATCAGTTTCAAGCGTCAAAACAATATCAGGCTGGTGCTGTTCAATTTGCTCAAGCAATAAATGATATTGATCATTCGGTGTCAATACATTCGACACAATCACTGAAATTTGCTGATCAGGATTAAGCTGATCTTTCGTCACCTGTTTAACTTGTTTCTTCCAAACGAAGGTATAAGGCAAAACCATCTTTAATTGAAAAGCTAAGGCAGCAATCAATAAAAATAAAATCACCTCACGGATCAAGTCCCAGGGCGCTATCCAAAACAACATCAATACCATTGCAATCAGACCAACAAATAATATCTGCAAGCGTGGAAAATCAGCACCTCTAAACCACCATTCATCACGGGGAATCAGTGACCAGAAACTTAGCCAAATCACAATCGACGCAAGTACTTCTATCCAAATCATATTTTGTCACTCTTATATTCTTAATTTTTGCATGATTCATAAATTAATATCAATTTTGCATGTATCATAAACAAGATATATTGCACAATATAGTGGTGTTTTCATTGTGTATGCTATTGCAGTTACACACCCTTTTGATACACTCAAACCCCCTTTTATTTTTTAACGCACCGAGGCAAAGTGGCATGAAAGTAGGTCTGGTCGGTTGGCGCGGGATGGTTGGTTCTGTCCTTATGCAACGTATGGTTGAAGAGAATGATTTTGCTCATTTTGAGCCATTCTATTTCTCTACCAGTAACGCAGGTGGTGAATCTCCTGCTTTTGGTGGTAAAACTGCTCCAGCACTTATGGAAGCGACGGACATTACCAGTCTGAAGCAAATGGATGTCATTATTACCTGTCAAGGTGGCGACTATACATCAGAAGTCTTTCCTCAGCTAAAGGCTGAAGGTTGGAAAGGCTATTGGATTGATGCAGCTTCTACATTACGTATGGATGATGAAGCAATTATTGTACTCGATCCAGTCAACTTAAATGTTATCAAAGACGGTTTGGTCAATGGTATTAAAACATTTGTTGGCGGTAACTGTACGGTTTCGTTAATGTTGATGGGCATGGGTTCACTCTTCCAACACAATTTGGTGGAATGGATGACGGCGATGACTTATCAAGCCGCTTCGGGTGCTGGCGCGCAAAACATGCGTGAGCTGATCACAGGTATGGGGTATTTATATAACAATACTCAAGACTTGTTAGATGATCCACGTTCTGCGATTTTAGACATCGACAGCCGAATTGCCGAATTACAACGTGGCGAAGGTTTTCCTAAAGCAAACTTCGGTGTGCCTTTAGCGGGTTCGTTGATCCCTTATATTGATAAGCAACTTGAAAGCGGTCAATCTAAAGAAGAGTGGAAAGGTCAAGTTGAAACCAACAAGATCTTAGGTAATGCTCAGATTGTTCCAATTGATGGTCACTGTGTACGTATTGGTGCAATGCGTTGTCACTCTCAAGCCTTAACATTGAAATTGAAAAAAGATGTTCCGCTTGATGAAATTGAGGACATGATTCGTCAGTCTAACCAATGGGCAAAAGTGGTTCCAAATACACGCGATGCGTCAATGACGGATCTTACCCCAGTAGCTGTGACTGGTACTCTATCTGTGCCAGTAGGTCGTTTACGTAAATTAAATATGGGTAAAGAGTATTTAGGCGCATTCACTGTTGGTGACCAATTACTTTGGGGTGCCGCTGAGCCTTTACGTCGTATGTTACGTATCTTAATCGACTATAAAAATGCTTAAAGTCACAAAAAACTTATAAACAATGAAAAAGCCGATCTATCTTGATCGGCTTTTTTATGTAACTATGTTTATGTAACTCTAATGTTAATATTTTACATATAGACTACAGCTAAATATTGTATTATGGGGATGCCTTGAACTTTGTCAGAACAATGGATAGAGATGACTGTATATAACAAATTAAAAATTGCCATTTTAGCCATCATGACGTCGCAAGCGGTGAGTGCGATTACAATAGACCCGATCCAAGTTCAATCAGGGTCTGGTGATCTGCTTTATGCTGAAATGAAGTTTAGTAATGCAAATTCAAATGAAAAAATAGAAGTCGGATTAGCCGATGCAGATGATATTCAAAATATTGGTATTTCAACGCAAGCACCTGGACATTTAAATTTTTATACTCGTCGTTCTGGAGATGGCACTGGGGTGATTGTGATTACCTCATCTCGCCCGATTGTTGAATCTGAATTAAATATATTATTAAAAGTCAAAGAAGGGAGTGCGACCCATATTCAGCAAGTCAAAGCCCCATTGACCCGTGGGCGTAGCAACATTCCTGCTCCAATGAGCAATGCTTTAGTCAAAGAAAAGCCTCTGACACCTCAAATCATCGTCAGCGAAAAGGATATTGCATTAAATTTACCAACCAGTACGCAATACCACGTGACAACATCAGAAGTCTTAACTCCACCAGCTATAGCAACCAAAGCAACGATGACAACGGATTCAGCTGGTACTTTGGCGATTAATGTGATTGCACCACCAGCACTCAAAACAGAACAAAAACCAACCACAGTTGCAACAAACACACCGCCTGCGGCTACAACCAATACTCCAAACCTTCGTCAAAGCAATCATCAAAGCAGTGCTCAGAATATGCCACAAACAACGGCGGTAACTGTACAGCAAGCGCCTCAACCTCCAGCCGAAAAAGCACCAGTGCCATCTGCAAAAGCTCAGACCCCACCCGCCAAATTAGACGAGCAAAAAGCAGAATCACAAAAGCCAAAAGATTCCAAAGCTGAGACCAAGCAAGCAAAACCGAATGAATCTCACGTAGAGAAATCGAAAGCAGAGTCACAAAAAGCGCTCAAACAAGAAAAGGCCAATAAAGCATTAGATAAACAACCTAAGCATATTGTTCAGGCCAATGAGTCACTGTGGAAAATTGCATCGCGGATTGCAGCAGAAACCAATCAAAGCGTTCCAGAAGTCATGCGACAAATTAAAGCAAATAATGCCAATGCCTTTATTCAAGGTGATGTAAACCGTATTCGTCGTGGTGCTGCGCTCAATCTTGCAGCAAGCTATCGTCAAATACCACAAAGCAAAAATAAAGTTGCAACGGCTGGACCTGAAATTGCCAAAAAGCAATCGGGTTCTGCCAAATATCGCTTAGATCAAGCAGAAATGAGTTTAGTCGCAGATAATGAACAACCCGCTGTTCAGAGTCAAGGAAAGCAAAATACACAGTTGAATCAGACCACTACTGAATTATCTACAAAAGTTATGACATCTCGTGAAAAAACGGTTAAATTACAGAAGAATGTGAACCAACTTGCAGCAGGTTTACAACAAAAGAATCAGCGAATTCAATTATTAAATGCTCAGCTTGCCCAATTGCAACAGCAATTAAAACAGCAGAATGCAAAGAAACCAAATAGTTAGGATATTCAAAAATATTGATTCATTGTGCTCAATGAAGGGGAAATAAAATGTTGTTGTATGTGATTCCATTTGTTCTACTTTTGGTCGTGGCCATCGTTTTAAAAAAACGAGAAGATGCCAATAAAGAAAATACCAGCACCAATAACAAAAAAAGTAATCATAAAAAGACATCGAAAAAAAATGTAGCGCGTACCGCACGTACCTCACAGAAACAACATACGACTGTTGTTGAAAATGAAGTTGTTGTTAAACAAGCAACAAAACCATTAAGCCCCGAATTAAAAAAGAATATTGAAAGACTAATTGAAGAGAAAAACTATTTCTCTGCTGAAGCAAAGATCAATCAAGTTTTAAACCAAGACAATGCTCAACATGAACTTTATCTTTATCTTTTAGATGTACATCTTGCACAAAAAGATGAATTTGCAGTGAACCAATTGATTAATCATATTCGTTCATTGGGCTTAGACGAAATCGTCATTCAAGCAGAAGAACGACAAAAAGCCAATCAAGCGGATCATCCGATTGAATCCATAGCTTTTGAGCCTTCAAGCCCTGTAGTACCTGAAATCAAAAATACAGCTGCCTTTGATGCCTTGATTGGAAATACAGAAACGATTTCACAACCAACAGTATCTGAAACTCAAAATCTTACCCATGTCGATGCGCTAGAATTTAACCACTCAACTGTCACTGAACAGAAAATTGATACAATTCAAGAACCCGTTGAGCCTTTAGAATTTAATTTAGATCCGGCTTCTCAAAAAGAAACAACACCAACAACTGAGTTTTCTTTCGAAACAGCACCACCTGCCCCAGAAGTCAAAACTGAAGCTGTCAAACCGTTAGAATTCACGTTTACAGCAAATGAACCTACAGCAGTTCCAGTTGAAAAAGCGGCAGAAGTTGAAATCGCACCAGAATTCAAACTTGATTTTGCTGAATCGATTACGCCAGTAGCTACTGAAGAAAGCACACCAGTACGTGATTTTGAATTTAAACTCACGCCTACTGAACCAGAGACACAGCCCACTTTTAATTTTGATCTAGATCCGAAACCTGAAACAGTTGAGCAAGTGCATAGCACAGCAACACTTAGCCTTGAAACGCCTAGTGAAGCTGAAACCAGTATGGCCATAGATGCAAACGACCCATTACTCAATTCATTCCCTGAGCTGGCTCAAGTGAATGAAGTTCAATTAAATTTAGACCTTGCTCAACAATATCTAAATTTGGGTGCATATGCTTCCGTTCGTGAGCTACTCTCACAAAATGAAGCAGCGTATACCGCTGAACAACGCCAACAATCACAAAATTTACTCAATCAAATAGCTTCTTAAATCTATTCGTCTTAAG